>Ga0299912_10000655_pt1 | contig 28725 bp, 18 predicted proteins | sample RVTome_2_FD_207667 | JGI IMG/M metagenome (GOLD analysis project Ga0299912, IMG submission 207667) | Soil microbial communities from uranium-contaminated site in the Upper Colorado River Basin, Wyoming, United States - RVT95D214 (version 2) ... | reverse complement strand
AAGAGACTATCCCAGAATTATATTATTTGAAATCTCCGGTACAATTGATCTTACTCCCCTGGGTGGTATTTCAATTGATATAAGAAGCCCATATATATCAATTTATGGACAGACTGCTCCCTCGCCGGGAATTACAATAAGAGGTGGTTACCTGAGATTCTACACTCACGATGTTCTTATCCAACATATTCGATTCCGTACCGGCGATGAGAACCCGCCTGAAGAGGTTGATTGCATTTCAATGAGGGCTGGATCCTATAATATAGTTGTCAATCATTGTTCAATGTCTTGGTCTGTTGATGAATGTATCGGTGTTAATACTTCTAACTTAGGCCATAATATTACTTTAAGCAATTGTATTGTAAGTGAGGCACTCTCAAATTCCTATCACTCAAAAGGAGAGCACTCGAAAGCTATTACAATTTTAGCTACACAACACGTATCCATTATAAAAAATCTTATCGCACATCATACCGATCGATCACCATTTTTCAATGATGGATGTACGAATATCTGGGTTGCCAACAACATGATTTACAATGTAGCTCTTAACAGAATATACTTCAAGAATGAATGGAATGATGAACATATTATATGTTATGCCTCAATTGTTGGAAATTATTTAAAAATGGGGCCTGATCATACTTCTGGAAATACTATTCTCAGAATAGCAGAAATGGAACCAGGTTCAAAAGTATTCTTGGAAGATAATTACGTTCCCGGAGTTAATGAACAATGGGATATGGTAATAAATGAAGTGGGCAACGATATCGTTTCATATACACCTATAATTTGGCTAGAAAATTTCCAACTATTAAATGTTGCTAATGTACCTGAGTATATTTACTACACTTCGGGAGCAAGACCGCTTGACAGAGATAACGTTGATCAGAGGGTAATACATACAGTACAAAATGGAACCGGAGCTATAATTAACAGTCAGGATGAAGTAGGTGGTTGGCCAGAATTGGAGGAAAATTCTCGCGTGTTAACAATCCCTTTAAATCCTCATCAGGAATATGATAGCACTGGATACACAAATCTTGAAATATGGGCATACCAGTATCATTTGCAATTGACAGATACTACTTTTTACCCAGTCATTATTGACCATTGTTTAACTCAGAATCTGCTGAATCATAGAGGCAACAGGGATTAATACCCTCGATTGAATCGTATCATCCTGTACAGGTTTTATAAGGATGAAATACAAGATCGTTGAGAATCATTCGTCAATGATTTTAGAACTTTCGTCAATAAAAATCGTATGATAGTATAGTTTTTCATGTATTATGTCAAAAGCAATAGAAGGATGAGAAGGTATTTGGTTGGTATCGCAGTGCTTTTAATAGTTTATTCTCTGAATGCTCAAGAATCCTTTCCCGGAGCTGAAGGTTATGGTTCAATAACACGTGGAGCATATAACGGATCTGCACAACCCATAATATTAATAGTTGATGACCTAAGTTATGAGAATGTAGGTGATGAAGCAACAGGTAGGGGAACATTCGTGTGGGCTATACAACGAGAATATCCGAGAATAATCGTATTTGAAGTATCTGGCACTATCAATCTAACACCTTTAAGAGGTATTTCTATCGATGTCATGAATCCCTACATTTCAATTTATGGTCAAACCGCCCCATCTCCTGGAATTATGATCAGAGGTGGATATCTGAGATTTTATACTCATGACGTTATTATACAACATTTACGTTTTCGGGCCGGAGATGAATGTCCTCCCGAAGAAATTGATGCAATCGCATTTCGTGATGATGTATACAATGTCATGGTTGATCATTGTTCTTTTAGCTGGTCGATTGATGAATGCATCGGTATCAATACATATAATCAGGGACATAATTTCACATTTAGCAACTGCATTGTCAGTGAAGCACTGAATGATACCTATCACTCAAAAGACAAACACTCAAAAGGTATCACAGTTATGTCGACCAACAGCATTTCTGTTATTAAAAACCTTATTGCTCATAATTTCGATCGAGCTCCCTTTTTCAATTCGGGATACACAGACATTTGGGTAGCAAATAACCTTATATATAATATTGCCATAAACAGAATATATTTTAAAAATGAGTGGAATGATAATCATATTGTCTGCAAAGCATCATTGGTGGGGAATGTAATGAAATTTGGTCCTAATCATACAACAGGTAGTACCATTATTCGTGTTGGTGCCATGGAACCTGGTTCAAAACTGTATATTGAAGATAATTACGTGGCCGGTGTTTCGAATCAATGGGATATGGTTTTAAATGAAGTCGGTCCCGACATAGTGGCTACAGTTCCTGAGATTTGGATGGATGAAGATATAATTCTTCCAAACAGCGAGGTTGAGGATTATATATACACATATTGTGGTGCTCGTCCAACCGATCGGGATGTAGTAGATGAGAGAATTATCTATGAAACACAAACCGGAACGGGTCATATTATTGATAGTCAAAACGATGTTGGAGGCTGGCCTATTCTTGAGGAAAATAACATTACCCTGAATATTCCACTAATTCCCCATGCTGATGATAATGGTGATGGATATACAATTCTGGAAGAGTGGTTATATGAACAACATAGAAATCTTCTTGGATTGGAATCTCATGCAAATTCTGCTCCAATAATTGAAAATCAGGCATATGATATTCACGAAGAAGAGTTAGAGGGCACATTTATTGTAAATATCATAGCCACTGACCCAGATGATGATGTTCTCAGATACTCGCTCCTTGCAGGTAACGATGAAGGTATTTTTACAGTTGATCAGGGTACAGGTGCATTATCATTCACATCTGAGAGCATCAATTTCGAGAGTAATCCTACCTACTTACTAACAATTAATGTTTCAGATAATGAGACACCTCCACTAAGTGATCAGGCTACCATAACAATTAATCTGATCTCAGCACAATTATATAACAATCCGCCGAATATTGAAGATCAAACATTCATTGCCGAAATTATCGACACATCGTCAGGATATATAGGTACAGTTGTAGCCGATGATCCCGATATAGGACAGGAGCTTACCTTTGAAATTATAGGCGGAAACAATGAAGGGTATTTTTCGATCAATCCGTTGAATGGACAATTGTACCTTACCACTATCGATTTAAATGAAAATATAACTAACTATCAGCTTCATGTCAGGGTTGCTGATAATGGTGATGCTCCTATGATGGATAGTGCGCACATCGGGATAACATTGATTGATGAGCAGACTACAGTATATTATATAGATCCGGAAAACAGTTCCGATCCAATGGAAAACGGTTCTTTGGATCATCCTTACGACAACTGGACAGATGTTATCTGGGAAGATAATTCACATTATTATGTAAAAAGAGGAACTGTGATTCAGCAGGAAAAAATTCTCATAACTGCGAGTAATTTGGTGATTGATGCATACGGATCAGGACCGATACCCGTCTTGATAAGCACTTCAACCGACTTTGGTATGACAGTCTATGATAAGGCTAATATTACAATAAGAAACTTACATATCATTGCTGATGAGGCTATCGCATGTGTAGCATTCACAGGTTCAGAATGCAGGAATATCCTTGTTGAAAATTGCTGTTTTGAGGGAGCTATTTCAGGACTTAGAATAATTGATGGAAATGAATATCAGATACAATATAATATTTTCAGGAATAAATCGGAAGGTATTTTTACCATTGCTGAAACAGCTAATATCTATTATAATATTTTCCAGGGAAATGAAACTGCAATTCATATTAACTGCTATAACTCGTTTAACAAAATATTCAACAACGTTTTTTATGACAATCGGTGCGGATTATCAGCTTCCTTTGGTGAGCTCTTATTATACAACAATATTTTTTATCTGATATCGATTTCAGATAAAGCTCTGAACCTTCAACTGGACCATTTGGTATCTGATCACAACATTTTTTATCCTGAACAGGATGGTTTTCTTGTTATGAATGAAACTACATACAACACATTGAACGATTTCCAATACTCATTAAATCTCGATTTAAATTCATTTACCTCCGATCCGCAATTTCGGAATATTCTATTATATAATTTTAATCTAGATCCGGAATCACCGGCTATTGATGCAGGAATATATGTTGGAGTAAATTTCGATATCTTCGGATCGGATGTACCAATGGGTAATGCACCTGATATAGGGTCGTTTGAAACAAACATATCAAATTATAATAATTTTAATGATCATAAAATTAAACCGTCAGATAATCAGGACAATAAATTCATCTTATATCCGAATCCTTCGGAAGGGATTTTCAATCTGAAATTTAATACTGCTGATACAAAATTAAATAAGGTCGAAGTAACCGATATCACGGGTAAAGTAATTTTACAGCAGCAATATGACCAAAATGAACGTTATGCTGAAGAAATAGATTTGTTGGGAAAGCCAAAAGGTATATACTTCATAAATGTTACATTATCGGACGATTTATACTCAAGAAAAGTAATCATCAGGTAAAAAATACGATTTTGAGACTTCTATATAATCAATACGCTCACTGGGTAGTAGAAAGTTCTGCTAGTTGGATAATTAATTGTTCAGCAACTAACTTAGAGCCATAATCATTTAAATGACGTCCGTCATAAGTATATTTGGGATTTAAGACAAATACTTCTTTCCCAAAAACTGAATATTTGGTCCTATTTCCGTTAGAGTTTAAGGACTCTATAAGAGCTAAGTCAAAGAGTTCATTTTGTGGAAAATGATTTCTAAACAGATTATTTATTTTATTCCTATTGATATTATGGTCCCTATATAAATATTTGTTTATTCTCCCTTTCCAGTTCTGAGGTTCAACAATAAGAGGTACTGTAAAATGTAAAATTTTTACCCTGGGATACTTTCTGTTGATCTTTTTAACTAATGCAAGATAATCATTAAACAGTAAATTGATATCTGTTGATCTTTTTACGTCTATATAACAAAATTTTAGAAAAGCAAAATCCAGACTATCCCCAATTCCAGAATCCAGAACAGCTGAAAAATCATTTATCTTGCTTTTTGGATTATTATTGCTACCTATAGTTGAGTGTGCGAAAACCGGTTGATCGAAATCTTTTTTCTCCCTTGTTTCAAGAACATTCAAATTCAATAATGGGTATTCAGACTTAAGCATTTCGATTCCATCAACTATATTGTATCCGACACTCATATGTGCAAAATAGATCTTCTTTTCAGAAAGATTATTAATAACAGAACCAGGGACAGTTGATAATTTTTTCATAGTGATGCTTTGATTGGATGTTTCTTTAAATTCGCGCTTTTCATCGAGATTACATGAGGTTAATAATACAAGAGCAAATATATATGTTATGCATCGCAGTTTCATGATCATCGGTTTTTAATTGTTGAAAATGGGTATATTTATCAATTCAATATAAATACACACAAATATAATGAATGCATGTCATGAGAAAGGTCTTTCAGTTTCCTAAATACCTTATATTATTGGCAACACTCGCTTCGTTAATCCGAATTATTATCTTCTTTCTTTTTGAAGCAATAATTACTCCCGATACCTCCGGTTACATAAGTTTTGCTGAGTATATGAAAGCGAATGACTTTTCAGATTTCGATGGGGGTCGCACTCCAGGATATCCTTTAATTATATTCCTTGCCAACTTAAATATCGGGAATGTTGTAATAATTCAGTTAATTATGGGTATTTGTATATCAGTAATGCTATTCCTGATTATAGCAATGCTTTCAAAGAATCCCCTGATTGCTTTTTTTGTTGGATTATCTCACTCACTCTATATACCTTTTCTTCACCGCGAACTAATTATTGCTACTGAAGTCACTGCAATGTTTTTCATAATAATTTCCATTTTTTGTATCGTAAAATATTTAAATAATGATAGGATTTATAATGGTTATTTTTTACTCTTCATAACAAACATAGCAGCATCAATGGCTGCCCTTACTCGTCCTGTATATCAATATTTCCCTTATCTGATAATGCTCTTCATTAGTATATATCTGATCTTAAATAAAATAGCATTCCGGAAGTTACTCTTATCAATTTTTATATTATATCTACCGGTATTATTGATCATTTCAGGTTGGAAGTTATTTAATTATAAAGTTACGGGATATTATGTATATACAACTTTTTCAGGGATATCACTTAGCAATAAAGTCGCCGGAAACATGGAGATTGCTTCCGATGAATTTAAAGACATCCGTGACATATATGTAAAATATCGTAATGAGCAACTTAAAAGAAAAGAAGATATCAGATGCTGTGTAATATGGAGAGCTTTTGCTGAAATGCAGGAAAAAACTGGTCTTTCAACTCCTGAGTTGGCCAATCGTATTAAACTAATGTCGCTGGATGTTATTAAAAAAGATCCTATACGTTATTTAAAAACTATCATTCCTTCATTGTACAGGTTCTGGAAACCTGTTGGTATTGGGGAAGACGCTTCTTTTATATTAAGATTTATATCAATAGGACAAAGATTGATATTTATTTTATTAGAATTCCTGTTTTTAATACTACCGGTATTCTATCTACTACAAAAAAAATTCAGAGTTAAAATAAATCTAGGCTGGAACCAAATACTCTTTTATGGATTCCTATATGCAATGGTTATATGTAATTCTATAATAGTTGCATTATTCGAACAAGGTGAGCCTAGATATTCATTTCCAACAGATCCAATTATAATAATTGTAGTAGTATGTTTATTATTTTTTATTATCAAAAAGTACAGTTATAATCCTCAGGAGTCATCTGTTAATGAAATTAATTGAGAATCTGCGTTTTAATCATATTTTTGAATCGGGGCTGACGGTACATTCTGCATATCATAAAAAATTGCAGATAATAAAAGCTGAAATCCTAAAATAAGTGGAAGGGAAGATAACATAACCGTACCACTAGTGGCAGGAATTCCAGTGAGAATACTGTTTATCCACTTAACTAACCCAAAGATCAGACCAAACATAAACAAAGCTGTCCCTGTAACTATTTGTAAAGTCCCCACATTAAATTCCCTTAGAAAATACATATAGAAAACTCTTTTCAGAAAACGGGTAAGATACTTGAAAGGAAAATCAATAAGAACCTTACTAATCTTCAGATTACTAATCTCACCAGCATAAACAGCATCCATAGGTAGCTCCCAGATAACTGCTTTATATAATGATAAACGAAATAACATATCGCTTTCAAAGAAGAAACGATTTTCAATCTTCTCTAAAGGAAGACGCAATAATGCAGATTTATGTATTGCAGTATACCCATTAGTTGGATCCATAATGTTCCAATATCCACAAACAAATTTATTAAACAAGGAAAGCACACTATTCCCAAATAACCTCAATCGAGGCATTGATTTTATGCTGGCCAAATCAAAAAAACGATTCCCCTTAGAATAATCGGCCGCTCCATCAACGATAGGTTTGATTATTTTCTCGATTAATTTCGGATCCATCTGTCCATCACCATCTAGTTTCACAATAATCGTACATCCATCATTTAAAGCTTGCCGGTATCCTGTTTTAACAGCCCCGCCTACACCTAAATTGGCTTTATGATAAATTATGTTTATTCTTTCATCATTATAAGTTGATTCAACAAATTTCCCTGACCCTTCTGGACAACAATCATCAATCAAGTATATTTTATCTACAATCGATCCTATATTCTTCAGTACATCTATTATCATATTCCTGACCCGATAACAAGGAATGATAACTCCAATACTAATATCCTTATCTATATTCTGATTTGATTGATACATGGTTTTGGAACTAATTATAATACATTAATAAAAAGACTTAAATAGCAATTATACAAAAAGAAATCTTCTTCGGTAAATAAAAAAGGACCAGTTCTTATACATTCATTCAAAAGCTTTAATTAAGAATATAAAGATTATTTTTCCATAGGTGTAATATTTCTAGATATTCATCAATAAAATTTTAACAAATTAATCCAATTGAATAACATTGCCTTAATAATATTGTAATAAATAATTTAATAGTATAAACTGTTATGAGTAAAGATGCCGTAAGAAATTATATTAAAGGAAACACATTCAAGGAAGCCGAAAAAATTAAAGACAATACCCTCATTTTCCAGGAAGGTTTTTTTGATTCTATGGGTTTTGTTATGTTAATTGATTTTTTGGATGAGGAATTTGGTGTGAAAACCAACGATGAAGATCTGATCGAAGAAAATTTTGAATCGATTGATGCAATTACCCGATACATTGAACACAAGCTGAATCACCATTAATCCTATATTCCTGTGTGTGGAATTGCCGGTATATACAACCTGAACCAAAAACCAGTAACGCCGGATGTTATTAAAAACATGCTGAGCGAGATTCGCTATCGAGGTCCCGATGAAAGCGGTATTTTCATCGATCGCAACCTGGGTATAGGAAACGTTCGATTGAGTATTATCGATCTTGTAACAGGTCAACAACCCATGTCCGATCCGGATAATTCTCTCTGGATCGTATATAATGGTGAAGTGTTTAACTATATCGAATTGCGCGAGGAACTTGCTAAAAAAGGAATTCCGTTCCGTACTGATTCGGATACTGAAGTTATTCTTCAATACTATAAATTCTATGGGGAAAAGTGCCTGGATTATTTTAACGGTCAGTTTGCGTTTGCTATCTGGGATTCACGTAACGAATCGTTGTTTCTAGCCCGCGATCGGGTAGGTATTCGACCTCTATTCTATTCTCTGCAGAACAATCAGTTTATTTTCGGATCCGAAATAAAAGCAATTCTTGCCTCGCATCAGGTAAAGACCAAACTTAACCACAAGGGTATTCTGGAAGTATTTTATTTCTGGACCACACTTTCTCCGACAACATGCTTTGAAGGAATCTTTGAAATTCCTCCAGGGCATTATCTGATTGTAAATAAAGATACACTTACTCTCAGAAAATATTGGGAACTCCGATTCCCAACACAGCAGGAAGAATTGATTACCGATCTTGAAACTGCCAAAGAGACACTTGATGAATTGCTTACAGATGCTGTGCGCATGAGACTCAGGGCCGATGTACCCGTAGCCGCATACCTGAGCGGAGGTATCGATTCAAGTACAACAACGTACTATATTAAAAAAGTGGCTTGTCAGAATCTGAATACATTCTCCATCGGATTCTCTGATAAGGATTTCGATGAGACGATATACCAGAAAGAGGTTGCTGAATTCCTTGACACTCAACATTATGGTATTACCTGCACAAATTGGGATATAGCCGATAATTTTCCTAAAGTTATTGAACATACTGAAATCCCTGTTCTCAGAACTGCACCTGTTCCTATGTACATGCTGTCGCGAAATGTCAGGAAGCACAATATAAAAGTCGTTATTACCGGTGAAGGTGCCGATGAAATGCTTGGCGGATATAATATTTTCAAAGAAATGTATATCCGGCGCTTCTGGTCGAAATACCCAAATTCTCAGTATCGTCCCCTGCTGCTTAAAAAGTTGTATCCCTATATTCCTCAGCTTCAGAGCCAGAATCATAAGATGTTAAAATTCTTTTTCGGTTATAAATTAAATGAGACCGATTCTCCTATATATTCACACCTTCTGCGCTGGAATAATTCTTCAAAAATCTCAGGCTTTCTACATCCCGATATCCGGGAAAAAACCAGGGATTATGATCCTTATCTGGCTGTATTCGATATGCTGGATAAAAAATTCAACGAGTATCATCCGCTCTCTAAAGCGCAATGGCTTGAAACCAGCATATTTATGTCAGGCTATCTTTTGTCCTCACAAGGCGATAGAGTTGCCATGGCCAATTCAGTGGAAGGCAGATATCCTTTTCTTGATCACCGGATCATGGAGTTTTGTTCACGATTGCATCCCGATCTGAAACTTCACGGTCTGAATGAGAAGTATTTGTTGAAGAAACTTATTGACGGTAAAATTCCCGATTCCATAGTAAAGCGTTCAAAGCAGGCATACAGGGCTCCTGTTTCAGGCAGCTTTTTTAGTAAAACCCGACCTGCTTATGTCGATGAACTTCTGAGTGAATCATCAATCAAGAAGTATGGTCTGTTTGAATCTTCAAAAGTCGATATACTGGTAAAAAAAATAAAAGAAAACCAGGCTGCAGAACTTGATAATATGGCACTAGCAGCAATCTTGTCGACTCAACTGCTATACCAGCAATTTGTTGAGAATCTTCCACATTCATCTTACGATATGAACGATTGTAATCTTATCATACATCCAACTGTACATACCTGATACAAATTTTTTTGAATTATATAACCATGAATAAACCCGTATTTCATAAAGGTATTCTGACAATTACCGATCCTGAAGAAACGGTAAATTGCATAGTAACAGAGCTTAAAAACAATACTCACAACATTCTTAAAAGGTATGGAGGAGTAGTTGGCATCAGTGGCGGTATCGATTCTTCGGTGACACTGGCTTTATCTGCCAGAGCATTTGGACCCGAGAAGGTATTGGGCATTATGCTGCCTGAAAAGGATTCAAGTTCGGAGAGTGAAATACTTGCAATAAAGCTGGTAAATAAATTTAGAGTAAAAGCCATTACTGAAAATATCAGCGATGCGCTGACTGGTTTTGATTGCTATAAAAGGCGGGATCAGGCGGTAAAAAATGTATTTCCCGAGTACGATCCTTCGACTCATAAAATGAAAATTGGAATAAAGACTGCCCCTCAGAGCAAGTTGCCTCCTGTTTTTTCTGTCGTAATTATCGATGCTTATGGTAATGAACAAAGTAAAAAACTTCCGGCAAAAGAATATATGCAAATTGTAGCTGCCTCGAATTTCAAACAGCGAGCCCGTATGTCGATGTTATATTATCATGCCGAGCGACTTCACTATGCAGTAATCGGTACCCCAAACAAACATGAAGTTGAGCAGGGGTTCTTTGTTAAATATGGCGATGGGGGTGCCGATATTATGCCGATAGGTCACCTTTATAAAACGCAAGTATACCAGTTAGCCCGGTTTCTTGGAATTCCAAAGGAAATAATCGAACGAACACCGACTACCGATACCTATTCAGCCGAACAAACACAGGAGGAATTCTTTTACCAATTTCCTTTCGAAACTATGGATCTGCTTTGGTATGCATATGAAAATCATTACGAACCCGGAGAAGTCGGAGATATCATGGGATATAGTGCTGATGAAATAAATCATTTTTACGAAAATTTTAAGCGAAAACAGCTTACAACTGAGTACCTGAGGATGTCTCCAATTAAGATATAGCCGGTAACAATACCAAATCCTATGAATGCTTTTGATTACTTTTTTGAACATTCAAAGAATCGCACCAAAGATTTTGTTCTGGGTCCCAAAGAACAAATAAATTACCAGGAGCTATATCAAAAAAGCTTTGCTCTTGCTAAGTATATTTCGGTTATTACAGAAGAAAATGATAAAATCCTGTTAATAAGTCAGAATACTATTTTCTTCCTGATTGCCTACCTGGCAATTCTGAAATCGGCCAGAATTTGCGTACCTATAAATCCTGACATTGAAGCCGATAATCTAATTTATATCAGGAATCAGTGTAATTCATCTCTTGCCATGGTGAACCCGACACTGGTGAGCAGGTATGATCTAAAAAATATTCAGGTAATTACAGATCTCAACAAGATAAGTGAATGGAATAATACGACTATCGACAGCATTGATCAGCAATTCAATGATAACCGGTGCGCTGAAATCATCTACACGTCCGGGTCGACAGGAGAACCTAAAGGAGTTATGATCAGTCACAGGAATCTGATTGCAAACACAGAATCGATTGTTGAGTATCTTCAATTAACTTCTGAAGATATCATCGAAGTAGTGCTTCCTTTCTATTATTGCTATGGACTTTCATTGTTGCATTCACATTTGAGAATTGGAGGTTCTGTTGTACTGAATAATACCTTCATCTTTCTGGGTTCTGTATTGAACGATCTGAAAAAATATAACTGTACGGGTTTTGCGGGTGTTCCCAGTCATTTTCAAATCCTTCTGCGAAAATCGGATAGTTTTAAAACTGCTGAATTTCCTTACTTGCGATACGTAACCCAGGCCGGTGGAAAGCTTCATAATATATTTATCAGTGAATTCATGGAATCACATCCTGAAATTTCATTTTATGTCATGTACGGTCAGACCGAAGCGACAGCCCGTTTGTCCTATCTTCCTCCTCATTTGTTAAAAAGTAAGCTGGGTTCTATAGGTAAGGGCATACCCAATGTAACGCTCAGGGTAGTAAATGACAAAAATGAGAATGTCCATCCAGGTGAAGTTGGGGAAATAATTGCGCAGGGAGATAATATCATGTTAGGATACCTGAATGATAAAGAATCAACTGATAAAACAATAGTTGATGGCTGGCTTCATACAGGTGATATAGGTATACGCGATGAAGAGGGTTTTATTTATTTAACTGCCAGACAGAAAGAGATCATTAAAGTAGGAGGAAAAAGAGTTAGCCCAAAAGAGATTGAAGAGGTAATTGTATCAATTCCCGAGGTGATTGATTGTACTGTGTTTGGTATTGATGATGATTTACTTGGTGAGGCGATTAAAGCAACTGTGATAATCGATAAATCAAATTTTGGTGCGATTGATCAAGAATCAATTAAAGCGTATTGTCACCAACATCTTTCAACCTATAAGATTCCTCAGGTTATTGATATTCAGGACCATGTATATATTTCCTCTACGGGAAAAAAGATTAAAGCCAAATTGAGTTGAAGTATCTTTAGGTAAGAACTTGCTTTCAGGAACTTCTTATTTTATTGGTGATGATGTTATATATTGCCTTAATCAAGTATCGAATATCTGTTATAAGGGGATGTTTTTGATGATCTTTCAGATAAATTCTTTCTGCTTCAATATTATTTTTTTCATCTGGCATATTTAAAGCTACGTAAGGTGGAAACCAACCGGGCTTTTGTTTTATTCTCTCGTTTTGTAAGTCAATCGGTAACTGATTGAAGCGAACCATACTTAAAGGTCGCACTCCCACGAGTCTCATCTCACCTTTCAATACATTTATTATTTGAGGCAATTCGTCGAGCCACAACATGCGCAAGAATTTTCCCCAGCGTGCAACCCTGAAATCGTTTGCCGGTTTTCCCAACTGATTATAGCCATTCAATTTGAGTATATAATCATGAAGAAATTCCGAATAGGGATGCATTGTTCTGAACTTATAAACATGAATTGGTTTTCCGTTTTTTCCAACCCGTTTCAACGTGATTATTAGATTATAGGATGGAACTAACTGATTTTGTGGTTCTCGGGTCTTAATAACAACAAAATACAGAATTCTCTCCACATATTTATGTTCGATAATATCAAAACCGTTAAAAACCAGTCTGCCCAATATTTCAGCCCGAGACATCACATGATTCTTTCCCTGGGTAAGAAAATAATAAAGACTTTGCAAAGGACGAATTTTGGGAATAATTCTGTTCAGAACGAAATCTATTAGCCAGATCAACCTCCCGAGTCTTTCACCATATTTTGTGCAGAATCGGTTTTTCCGTTCACCATAACATTCAATACGACCAATATAAACTCCTGCATCGGGCAATAATGTATTTACTGATTTAAAATGTTCATTTATTTCCCGAATCGAATTGATTGGCTTAAAATTTATAATTGCCCGGACATTACTAAAATCAACGTTATCAACATAGCTTTTTGAGTGGGTAGAAAAAATAATGTGACGAAAATACTTGCCTAAATCAAGGTGCTCTGAAATGAATTTGAAGACCTCAGCATTCGATTCATTTAAAATCGCCTGTTGCAATTCATTTATACTACTGAATTGTTTCCGGAATTCCTCAACACTTCTCTTTCGGCTGGCCGGACTTAGAAACCATGATGAACTTTTATCACTTATATCGTGGACATAATGAATATAGCTTTTCATCCTTAACGGTTAAAGGGTTCAGGTAAATTCTGAAATTGCTCTGTATCAATAAGCCCAAGTTAATCAGGATTTAAAAATCAAATTGCTAGAAACCGGCACATCAATTTCCTGATCCAATCAAAAATAAATATTATAAAATCAATCTTCAATATTGTATTGATGAAAGAATCCTATTTATTGACAAAAGGATGGAAATTGTATTCTGAGTCAGATCGCGGAAATTATTTTTTCCCTTCTCATATTGATCTATTTTAAAACATTGTTAATCAAATAGATATAAAAATGTTAATCACATATGTGCTGTTACTTTATTTTTGACGAATTGATAGTTAACATTTTAGTTTTTTGAGTATTTTTTCACCCTCCTCTCATTGTTTTCCTTTCACAATAAAATTAAAAGTAAAAAGTACTTTTTTTATTCGGGAGAATTATCTACTTTGCATCACAAATCATGTAATAATTAACTCTAACATTAAAAAATTCTATTATGGCAACCTTAGACTGGATCGTATTGGGCATTTTCTTTCTTGGTCTTATTGGTATTGTGATTTGGGTTTTATCCCAAAAGGATAAGGATACAACAGATTATTTTCTGGCAGGTAAAAAAGCTGGCTGGCTCTCGATCGGATCATCAATCTTTGCATCAAATATCGGATCGGAACACTTAGTCGGTCTGGCCGGAGCAGGTTTTCTCAGTGGTATGGCCATGGCACATTGGGAAATGCATGCCTGGCTGATCCTGATACTGGGCTGGGTATTCGTACCTTTTTACGACAGAATCAAAATATACACCATGCCTGAGTTTCTTGAACGTCGGTTTTCATCGGGTTCGCGTTACGTACTTTCAATGATTTCCCTGGTGAGTTATGTTCTGACCAAGGTTGCTGTTACGGTATATGCCGGTGGTGTGGTCTTTGATACTGTATTTAACATTGATTCAATAATGATTTTCGGAAGAGAAGTGGATTTCTTTTGGGTTAGCGCAGTCGGATTGGTTGTCATTACCGGTTTATATACAATTTTCGGAGGCATGAAGGCTGTCATGTACACATCAGTATTGCAAACACCGATATTATTGTTTGGTTCAATTGTTATACTTGTAGTTGGGTTAATTAAAGTAGGAGGCTGGGGTGAAGTACAAAGTATTGTTGGCCCAAATCTGAAACTTGTCCGATCTGCATCCGATCCTGATTTCCCATGGACAGGAGTATTACTCGGCTCAGCCATTATAGGTTTCTGGTATTGGTGTACTGACCAGTATATTGTTCAACGTGTATTATCGGGAAGAAATATAGGGGTAGCCCGAAAGGGTGCTATTTTAGCAGGTTATTTTAAATTATTGCCTGTTTTTATCTTTTTATTCCCCGGTATGATTGCATTTGCCCTGAGTCAGAAAGGTCTCCTGATAGTACCCAGCAGCGATTCTGCATTTGCAGCGATGGTTTCAAATTTACTTCCGGCCGGAGTAACCGGAATTGTTGTAGCAGGCCTTCTTGCTGCTCTTATGAGTTCTCTTGCTTCTCTGTTCAATTCCTCTGCCATGCTTTTTGTCGAAGACTTTTATAAAAAAATGCGGCCCAATAATTCCTCAAAACACTATGTTATTGTCGGTCGTATTGCTACTGCCTCCGTTGTTATTCTTGGAATTGTATGGATACCTGTTATGTTGGGTTTGGGAAAAGTATTATATGAATACCTTCAGGGTGTTCAGGGTCTTCTGGCACCGGCAATCGCATCAGTCTTTATATTAGGCGTATTCTGGAAAAGAACTTCTTCCAAAGGTGCATTCTGGGGCATGATTACAGGATTTACACTAGGTATGTTCCGTCTTATATTGAATATCGTTTATGGTCTGGTGGGTAAGGTCGGCAGTATGTCCAAGGCGGTATTATATCTGAATTCCGATGATGCGAAAGCCGATTTTATAAAGGACCTTTCAGTAGCAGGTATTAAAATTTCAAAAACATTTCCATCTGATCTGGCTGCATCCTTTAATGAAAAAATTGCTGCTGCGACCAATTCAATTGCTACATTAACTGCCGATGGTAAAGCCTATGCCTCGGAGTTGCTATCACAGGTAAAATCGGGAGTGCATCAGCATTACCTTGATACCGGTGGCATCATTTATAAAATTGCTGCTATCAACTGGCTGCATTATACAGTCATGCTTTTCTTCTTATGTATCGTAACCATGGTTGTAATCAGCCTATTAACAAAAGCTCCCGGAGCCGGTCAATTAAAATATACCTATGGAGCAGCAAGCAAAGAAGAACGAGCTGCAGTGAAAGCCAGCTGGAACAAATGGGATGTCCTTAATACAGCTGTAATTGTTGCAGTTATTGTAGTCTTTTATATTTTATTCTGGTAATCGATTAAGAAATAAATTATATGAATTCAAGAGTTTATGAGGTCTGGTTTATCACAGGAAGCCAGCATTTATATGGAGAAGAAACACTGAGACAGGTAGAATCCAATTCGAAGGAAATTGCATCAGGTTTGGCAGAACGCTTGATGGTACCGGTCAGGATTGTTTTTAAAAAGGTACTTACCACACCGGATGCCATTACCGAAGCCTGTCTGGAAGCGAACAATTCAGAAAAATGTATCGGACTCATTGCATGGATGCACACCTTCTCTCCTGCGAAGATGTGGATTAATGGGTTAAATCTTTTGAATAAACCTTATGTTCATCTTCACACACAATTTAACCGCGACATTCCATGGAAAGAAATTGATATGAATTTCATGAACCTGAACCAATCAGCACATGGAGACAGGGAATTTGGTTTTATAAATGCACGTATGCGTATCGACAGAAAGGTTATAGTCGGACATTGGAAAGACCAGCAGGTTGTTGAAGAGTTGGATATATGGGTAAGAGCAGCCATCGGAAGGCAGGAACTCCGGACTCTTAAAGTAGCCCGCTTCGGGGATAATATGCGTAATGTTGCGGTTACTGAAGGGAATAAGGTTTCGGCTGAGATACAATTTGGATTTTCAGTGTATGGTTATGGGGTAGGCGATCTGGTAAGCTATGTGAATAGCATTTCCGAAAAGGCGGCTCACGAATTGACAGAAGAATATAAAACGCAGTACAGCATTTCAGGTTCTGTTCTTAAAGATCCCTATTCGGTAAAGGCCATCGAATACCAGGCTCGTATCGAGCTTGGAATGAAATCGTTCCTTGAGGAAGGTGGCTTCAGTGCATTCACCACTAATTTTGAAGATCTGCATGGACTGGTCCAATTGCCTGGTCTGGCTGTACAACGGCTCATGAACCAGGGGTATGGATTTGGTGCCGAGGGTGACTGGAAAACTGCTGCATTGGTTCGAAGCTTTAAGGCCATGTCGATAGGACTCAAAGGTGGTACCTCGTTTATGGAAGATTATACATATCACCTTGATCCAAAAGGGATGAGAGTTCTGGGAGCCCACATGCTCGAGGTGTGTTCATCGATTGCAGCTGGTAAACCCTCGCTTGAAGTTCATGCACTCTCCATTGGTGGTAAAGCCGATCCTGCAAGACTTGTATTCAAGGCTCCAAAAGGTAATGCTCTAAATGTATCGCTTATGGATATGGGTAACCGCTTCCGGTTGCTGGTAAACAAAGTCGATGTCGTCGATACACCCGATCTGCCAAAGCTCCCTGTTGCCCGAGTACTCTGGGATCCAAAACCAAATCTCAAAATTTCGGCAGCAGCATGGATACTCGCAGGAGGAGCACATCATACAGCATTTACCCAGGCCCTTACACTCCATCATATACTTGATCTGGCAGAAATGGCAGGAGTAGAATGTCTGGTGATTGATGAAAATACCCAACTCAACAATTTCAAAAAAGAAATACAGTTGAATGAGGTTTACTATTACATAGCAAAAGGTATAAGATAACAACAGATAGTGCTTCAGAAACTTAAAGAATTAGTATTCAAGGCAAATCTTGATCTGGTCGAACACAAACTGGTACTCTTTACATGGGGAAATGTAAGTGGCATCGACAGGGGAAAAGGACTGGTCGTAATCAAACCCAGTGGTGTGCCATACGATACAATGACGGTCGATGATATGGTAGTTATCGATCTGAATGGAAATCGTGTGGAAGGAACTCTGAATCCATCCTCCGATACACCTACACATCTTGTGCTCTATCAAAATTTCAAGGAAATTGGAGGCATTGTTCATACCCATAGCGAATGGGCCACAAGCTGGGCACAGGCAGGCAAACCTATTCCTGCGTATGGTACAACGCATGCCGATTATTTTTACGGTGAAATACCCTGCACCCGGAAATTGTCAGAAACTGAGATCAATACAGCTTATGAGGAAAACACCGGTAAAGTCATTATCGAACATTTTCAAACAATCGACTATAAAGCTATGCCCGGAGTAATTGTTAACGGGCATGCCCCTTTTACATGGGGTTCCGATCCACATGAAGCAGTACATAATGCCATGGTGCTTGAGGAAGTTGCTAAAATAGCCTTCCGGACACAGGTATTAGGCAATACAAAACCGGTTGACAAATATTTGCTCGATAAACACTACCTGCGAAAGCACGGGAAAAACGCTTATTACGGACAACGAAAATCAAATTAACTCTGAAGATTATGAGAAAGTATTTTTATCTGATTACACTTTTGCTTTTATTCTTATGGACAGGATGCAGAAAGAATGAAAATCAAATCCTAATTAAGACAGGTGAGGCCAATGATACAATAAGCAGGTTCATATACGGACATTTTGCCGAACACCTTGGAAGGTGTATTTACGACGGAATATGGGTTGGAGAAGACTCTCCCATTCCAAATACACGTGGAATTCGAAACGATGTGGTTGATGCATTGAAAGAGATACAAATTCCCGTATTGCGCTGGCCAGGCGGTTGTTATGCCGATACCTACCACTGGAGAGACGGAGTCGGACCCAGGGAAAACCGTCCACCTATTTTGAATGTTTTCTGGGGGAATGTGACCGAAGACAATAGTTTCGGTACACATGAGTTTCTCGATCTGTGTGAGTTGCTGGGGACTGAACCCTACCTGGCTGTAAATGTCGGAAGCGGTGCTGTTAAGGATGCTTCCGACTGGATTGAGTATGTTACATCCGACAAAGACAGTCCTATGACCCGCCTGAGGAAACAAAACGGACGGGAAGAACCCTGGAAAGTCAAGTTCTGGGGCATAGGTAATGAAAACTGGGGCTGCGGAGGAAATATGGATGCTGCTTATTATGCCGATCTCTTTAAACAATTTTCTACATATTGCCGCGCCGATTATAAAGTTGCCAGCGGTGGATTGAATCATGATCTCAACTGGACAGAAACTTTAATGAACAAAACCCGTTACCAGCAGCATCTCATTCAGGGTCTCTCCTACCATCATTATACTGTATGCCATACTTGGGAAAGTAAAGGATCGGCAACTGATTTTACCGAAAAAGACTGGTTCCTTACACTCAGCAAAAACATGCAGATGGAAGAGAATCTGAAAGATCATCTGGCAATTATTGAAAAATACGACCCGGAAAACAGGATAGCTCTTATCGCCGATGAGTGGGGCAACTGGCATGATGCGGAACCTGGAACAAATCCGGCTTTCCTTTACCAGCAGAACACACTTCGTGATGCACTCAGTGCTGCCATCTACCTGAATATTTTCAACAATCATTGCGATAGGGTGAAAATGGCCAACATTGCACAAACAGTCAATGTTCTTCAGGCTATGGTGCTTACGCAGGAAGAGAAAATGGTTAAAACTTCCACTTTTTATGTATTTAAAATGTACAATGTCCATCACGATGCATTGCTACTCCCCACTGAAGTAATCTGTGAAGAATATTCACAAGAAGGTGAAAAAATTCCGGCTTTATCCGTCTCAGCATCAAAAAATGCTAAAGATGAGATCAATATAACGATAGTAAATGTCAATCCGCAAAAGGCAGTAACTACTAGTATTTCAACTGATACTGATGACAAACTGAGCGTTCGGGAAGCAAGTATCATTACTGCTGAAACAATGAATGCTTATAACGATTTTGATCATGATGAAAGTGTTAACCTGGAACAATTCAGCGAGTTCAAAACAAAGGATAATGAATTGCATGTTTTAATACCTGCAAAATCCATTGTCCGGTTGACATTAACAAAAAATTAATTTTTATAATTCAGTTCTGTTGCAGACTATGAAGAAATATGTAATAGGAGTCGATTATGGGACAGATTCCGTAAGATCCATTCTCGTTGATACTACCAATGGTAAAGAAATTGCCGATTCCGTTTTTTATTATCCCCGCTGGAAAGAAGGAAAATATTGTAATCCGGTACTTAATCAATTCCGGCAACATCCGTTCGATTATACCGAAGGTCTTGAACATACAATCAAAAACATACTGAAAGAAGCAGGACCGGAAATTTCAAAACTGGTTGGTGCTATTTCGGTCGATACAACCGGTTCGACACCCATTGCAGTGAACAAACATGGAACCCCTCTGTCGCTCACTGGAGGCTTTGAAGAAAATCCAAATGCCATGTTCGTGCTTTGGAAAGATCATACAGCCGTCAAAGAAGCTGCCGAGATCAATGAAAAAGCAAAAAACTGGGGAGGTATTGATTATACGATGTATGAAGGCGGAGTATATTCTTCCGAATGGTTCTGGGCCAAAATTCTGCATGTTCTGCGTGAAGACAAGGAAGTACGTAAAGCAGCATATTCCTGGATGGAACATTGTGACTGGATCCCTGCCCTTTTGACGGGTGTAAATTCCATAGATAAAATCGTAAGAAGCCGATGCGCAGCAGGCCATAAAGCCATGTGGCACGAAAGCTGGAATGGGTTGCCGGAAGAAAAATTCCTCGTTGCGCTTGATCCGTTGCTCTCAGAACTCCGTAACAGGTTGTACAACGATACTTTCACTGTCGACCAGCCTGTGGGCGTTATCACGAGTGAATGGGCAAAAAAGCTTGGATTACCCGGTGATGTGATTATAGGTACAGGTGCTTTTGATGCACATCTGGGAGCTGTTGGTGCTGAAATAAAACCTTTTTATCTCACCAAGGTTATGGGCACGTCGACCTGCGACATGCTGACGGCACCGATGCGAAATATAGGTAACAACATGGTCCGGGGAATTTGCGGACAGGTCAATGGATCGATACTTCCCGGATACATGGGACTTGAAGCCGGGCAATCGGCCTTTGGCGATGTTTATGCATGGTTTAAAAAACTGTTACTCTGGCCGGTTGAAAACCTTCTTGCAGAATCGTCCAGTTTATCCGATTCGGACAAATCCCGTCTCATCGAAGAATTGACCGATAAACTGATACCTCGTTTGACAGAGGAAGCTAAAAAATTACCGGTCGATGAGACATCCGAACTGGCGCTCGACTGGCTGAATGGCCGGCGCACTCCCGATGCTAATCAGAATTTAAAAGGGGCACTGGCAGGATTATCATTAGGTTCCGATGCACCCCGTATTTTTAAAGCCTTGGTGGAAGCCACTGCTTTTGGGGCTAAGGCTATCGTAGAACGATTCATCAGTGAAGGAATAAAAATTGAAGGTATTATTGCCCTGGGAGGTGTTGCGAAAAAATCGGAGTATGTGATGCAGGTTATGGCCGATGTGTTGAATAAACCCATACTGGTTGCCCGGTCGGAACAGGCATGCGCTCTTGGTTCGGCTATGGCAGCATCTGTAGCCGGAGGAATCCATAAAAATTTCGAACTTGCTAAAAAGCATATGGGAAGCGGCTTCGAAACAGAATATAAACCGGAGGCTGTAAATGCCAAAAAATACCAGATGATTTATAATAACTATATAAAACTTGGGACTTTTATCGAAAAAGAATTAACCAATTGAACTATACTACAATGAGAAATCTGATCACTATTCTAGCAGTATTTGCGATGATAGCATGCACATCGCAGAAAAAAACCAAAGAATCTTCAATTGCTCTTAACCCTCAGGCTTTCGATACCATAATCGATGGTAAAGAAATCAAATTGTATACATTGAAAAACGACAGCGGAATTACCGTATATTTAACCAATTACGGAGCTCGTATTGTGGGAATTCTTGCGCCTGATAAAAACGGGAAACTGGCCGATATTGTTCCGGGATACAGCAGTATTGGCGATTATATGAACGATAAAATATATGCAGGCCCTATTGTTGGCAGGTTTGCGAATCGTATCGGTGACGCCAGGTTCATCCTCGATGGAAAGGAGTATAACCTGTTTCGGAACGAAGGTGACAATACACTTCACGGAGGCAAAAAAGGTCTAGATAAAAGGATATGGACAGCTGTCCAGAATGATAACAGCATCACAATGACATACCTGTCGCCTGATGGTGAGGAGGGATATCCGGGCAATCTAACAATCCGGAAAACCTATACCCTGAATCCTGACAATTCGCTGAAAATAGAATATGAAGCCGAAACAGATCAGCCTACAGTTGTTAACCTCACGAACCACACATACTGGAATCTGAAAGGGGAAGGGGATTCAACCATTCTCGATCATTATTGCCAGATCAATGCTGATTCTTTCACTCTTATCGATAAAGAATGGATACCTACCGGTGAGATTGCTCCGGTGGCTGGAACCCCGTTCGATTTCAGGGAAGGTAAAACCGTAGGCAGCGACATAACAGCAGATAATAAGCAACTCGGTAATGGTCTCGGGTACGATCATAACTGGGTACTGAACAAAGACTCATCCTGCACATTTAGTTTCGCAGCAAAACTATGGGAAGAATCGACAGGACGTTATATTAAAGTGTCGACTACCGAGCCGGGAATGCAATTTTATAGCGGCAATTTTATGGATGGTTCTATTACAGGAAAATCGGGAAGACCCTATCTGTATCGCTCGGCATGCATTTTTGAAACCCAGCATTTCCCCGATTCTCCGAATCACGAAAATTTCCCCTCGACTGTATTACGTCCCGGTGAAAAATACACACAGCTGACTCTCTATGAATTTGGAGTGGAATAATGATAGTAAGAATACTCATGAATTTTACATAATGTATTCACATTTTAAGCAAATTAACATTCTATGAAAGTCTGGAATATTGGAGTAGTGGAATAATGGATTTGAAATCCCCCGTTATTCCAATAATCCAGCTTTCCAAAATCTTATATGATTCCTATATACTCCGAAACAACTCTCAATCTGATTAAAATCGAAGAATAAAGTCTTGAGTACAGTTTCTTTTATAAATTCTAACCATCAATGACTACATCACAGTATAAATTCCCAACACATCATGTGGCTGTCGATTGTATCATTTTTGGCTATGAAAATGAAAAGTTGAAATTGTTGCTCTCGCACCGGCGTTTTGAGCCCGAACAAGGTAAATGGTCGTTGCTGGGGGGCTGGGTTGAAGAAAACGAAACGGTCGAAAAGGCTGCAGAAAGAGTGCTCCTGCAATATACCGGGTTGAAAGATATCTACCTGGAACAGGTACATGTATTTTCCGATCCAGCCCGTGATCCGGGAGGCAGGGTGATCAGTATTGTTTTTTTTGCCATGATACGGATCGACAAACATGATAAGGAACTTGTAACGGAACACGGCGCAAAATGGTGGGCTTTCAATAAAAAGCCTGCCCTTGTATTCGATCACGATCAGATGGTAGAACATGCGCATGAAAAGCTGAAATTGAAAGCAAGCTATGAGCTGATTGGTAAGAATCTACTACCCTCAAAATTCACTGTGCTGCAATTGCGAATACTTTACGAAGCGATTTTCCAGCGCAGCTTCGACCCGGGAAATTTCCGAAAAAAAATTCTTTCGCTAAAGATTCTCGAACGGCTCGATGTTAAGAATACCACCGACTCGAAACGCGGTGCGTATTATTACTCCTTCAGAAAGGAAAACGGCCTTTCCTTTAGTGAAAGGATCGTGAAACTGCATAGCTAAAAATAGATAGTATAAAAAGTAAACTTCGAATATACTAGTTAAAGTTGATAGAATGAAAAAAAATATGATATTTCAAAACAACTTATAATATAGAAAATGCCTTGGTAATCACATGCTTACTGTGTAAGTAAAATTTAACAAAATAAGTTCCCGAAGATAATTTCGAGACATCCATCGAAATATTTGTCCTAGGATTTGCATATTGCATTAACTTTTGACCGGAAACATCTATAATCTCAATCATCTCAACTTCATCGAGACCAGAAAGAAACAACCTTGTACTAACCGGATTGGGATAAAGTTCTATTTCAGAGCTCAGGTTAGGTGTTGAAACAGTTAAAGCATTTTCTAAAACTGCAATGCCAAAAGTACGTGTATTGGTGAGCGCTTCATCCTCCACTAACAAGCCAGGCAATTCGCTTTCGTCTCGGTCGAAAACAAGTTGGGAATGTTCTTCTCTCGGAATCAGGCCTTCTTCATCTAAATCGTTTACGATAATATCGAAACCTATGACTGGAAGATGTTCCTCAATATCTTCAGGTGAAGAGTCGACAGCCAATGCTACTGTCCATGGTATTGCAGCTTCCATGGCCCATCCCGTGCCATTACCAAAGTTCCACATCGTGAATTGAAATTCGGAAGCATCCGTGCGACCAGAAGATTCCACAATGTCGTTACCACGACAGAAACGTATCATGACCGTACTGTTGTTGCGATATCTAGTATCTGTAGCGAATGTATCCAGATCGAGATAGACCTCAAGATTATCATAAAATGATCCATAAGAGTCATTCCCTGGCCAGCTGTAATTATGATCGTCATTTATGTGAGCATAAAGATATAGATATTCTCTGTCCCAGCATGTCTTAAAATAACCGCTCAAATCATACTCGGCCTCCCAGTCAAAGGAATTGAATAATTCGAGGGTCTGTTCACTTCCCCATGAGGTTTCATAATCATAACCATCAATAGTCATAGGCATATTAATTTCAGGGATTTCTATTGTAGTAATCGGTTTAATATAACCGATTCCTTTAAAAGTAATGTATCCAAAGACCCGCACACTTTGCCAGGCCAAGTCTTCCATTCCATCCTGTCCGTCAAGATCCCATGCTGTCTGGTAGTCCCTGTTGCCTATTGCTAGATCACCATCTGAATTGTCCGAATCCGATCCCATGAAATCAAAACCCATTGCATCTTCGATATAACTTGAAATACTATCAGGAAGTATTCCATCAGGAGCAGCAAATTCCCAAGGAATCCCAACTTCAGTTATCCAGCCAGTCCCTGTAATAGGTTCCATATAATAGAGATATTCGGTGCGGTCAACATTTCCGTGAGTTTCGATTGAATCAAGTCCGCGACAAATGCGTATTTGCCCAGTAAGAATATCATAATCATTTATTGAGGTGTTCGTATCGAGTTGGATAAATATCTCAATATTATCGAACATCCATGGACTACTATAACCCCATTCATAATGCTCAATTACATCATCTGTAATAATTGCAACCATATACAGGTAATTCCAATCCCAACATAAATAAAAATCAGCAATAAAATCATGTGGTCCTCCATATTCAGGTTGCTGGTCAGGATAAATCCAGTTAGTGGTTTGTACAGGACTATAAACATCTTCAATTACTCCATCCATCCTAGGCGCAAGAGAAGCATATGGTACTGCTGTAGTTCTATAGGGTAATACAGGGGTTGCCTGAATACTATTAGCACTGGATAATCCTATAATCGCAAGAAGAATAAAATAAATAACGAATTTTTTCATTTTGTTAGCTGTTAGGTTACTGTCCCTGGATTTTTTATTTTCATTAACTAAGGACATAGAATAATTGACATAATCTATTCCCTGATTTTCAGCTACAAAGAAGTTCAGTCAACATGTATCCCCAATAATGTTCTTCCATTTTTATATTTGCTGCAACATAAGGGAAATATAAATAAAAAAAAGATACCCGATTTCGTATCACCTCCTTGCTTAAAACTTACATATATGAATAGAATTCCTCTCTCGATCTACCACGACATTTACAAGCAATAAAAAGCTTCTATACTTTTAATTTTCACTCCGACAACCTCTTCCAGTTATCACTGCGGAAAGGCGATGCCGGAAGACCGGCTCCGTTAAACAGGTTTAGTTCGGCAGTTGACCTCCATCCATAACGCACTGCCACAGGTTCAGGTACCTGTGAGGAACTTACCTCAACAGTATTATTTATTATTACTGCATCAGCAGGATAATATACCTGGTCGTTACCGGCTATTTCAAAATAGGTCAAGGAACTTCCTGTGGCCAACAATCCTCCGTCGGTAAAGTTAAAATGAACCACGATCTTTCCTCCTTCTGCAGAAATTGTATCGTACAGGGGACCGCAGTATGACAGCGTATCAAATCCGTAATCCTTTGCCAGTGCCCACAATGCCAAGCGTCTGCCAACTTCCTGTTTGTTCGAAGGATGTATGTTGGTCGGATTGCCGATATCCATCGTAACCGCCATACCGGTATTGGGCACCGAAAGTGCCATTAGCTGTGCTTCACGTACCTCGGCCGAAGAACTTGGTACTGTATCACCATACTCCCAAGGTGCTATCTGTACATAATAAAAAGGAAAGTCACCCTGCTTCCAGGCGGCGCGCCAACAGGCAATCATGGCAGGAAACAAAGAGCGGTATTCAAATCCTCTGCCCACATTGGCCTCTCCCTGGTACCATATTGCTCCTTTAATAGTAAAGGGTACCAATGGACTGACCATAGCATTATAAAGAGTTGTTGGAGTATATGGTCCGATCATACGTTTTACCGAAGGCCGGGTTAGATAATTATTCTCCCAGTCATAAAAATGTATTTTGCTGCCCAGTATTTCAGCAACCGGCATACAGCGCCACTCACCACTCAGCACTATTGCTTTCCCTGATTTATCAGTCAGGGTTATATCATCGGTTCCGTAAATCCCCCCACCTCCCGTGTTATCAATAACCTTTACAGCCAGCAGGTTTTGTCCCACTTTAACAGTTCCCACAGGTACAACATAATCACGATTTTCTTTCCATTTTCCCAGTTCCAGAGTTGCTCCAACCCTTGTTGCGTTTATAAATGTCTCATCCATATCGTCTATGGGACCCAGGTGAAGGATCAATTCTTTATTCGTAAATGCTGCGGGAACGTTGAAACTTGTCCTTAACCAGACAATACCGTCAAAATCGGGCAATACATTGCTTTCCCATGTCGATGGAACCTGTGTTACCAGCCAGTTTGGATCGTCGTATGCAGGTACCGATAAGGATTGATCGGTATATTGATTCAACGATCCGATGAAACCGGGATCATTCCATTTTATTGTCAGTGTTTTACGTTGATTCAGCCAGGCAATCAGTGAATCGTATTCAGCTTCTGCATATTTGAATGAATCTACAATGCCTTTATATGCCGGAAAATCTGCTAAATATTCTTTCGATGTCCAGGCCTCAGCCGGTGTACCGCCCCAGCTGCTATGAATGAGTCCGACAGGCAAGCCCAGTTTCTGATGAACATCTATGCCAAAAAAGTATGCAGTGGCACTGAAGGAAGCAACTGTTTCGGGTGAACATGCCAGCCATATCCCATTGCATGAATCCAGAGGATTTGTTGCAGTATTTCGTGCAACCGTGAAGAACCTGATCAGAGGATAATTGGCATTTGAGATTTCATTAACAGAATTATTAATGGTATCCGTCGGGGGCCATCCTGTAAGAGGCATTTCCATATTCGACTGGCCGGAACACAGCCAGACTTCTCCGATGAGCACATCCTGTAAAACAAGACTTGTATCTTTTGTATGAAATGCCACTTCAAACGGGCCGCCGGCATCGTCGGTCTGAATTTTAACGTGCCAATTTCCACTTTTGTCTGTTCTGATTGCTTTTTTAACACCCCATGATGTGGTTATGTATATTTTCTGACCCGGTGAATTGTGTCCCCAAAGAACAGCATCTGTATTACGCTGCAGTACCATTCCTGATCCGATTATTGAGGGAAGTTCAAATTTTACTGATGGTTGCCGGGTACAATTTATCAGAGAAATAATAAGCAAAAGTCCGATGATTTTCTTCATGATTGTTTAATTTATACCTGTTGTTTTAAATTTCAAATATAATAATACTCGTGATTTGTCAATCGATACATTCAATTTCTGTCCGAAGCAGGATATCGTCTGATGAAGATCCTACCAATAGTTCAAACTTACCTGGTTCAACAATCCATCCGCCTTTTTCTGAATTGAAGTAGGAAAAAGCGCCATTATCCAATGTTATAGTTATCGTTTTTGCTTCACCTTTTTTCAGGAATATTTTCTCAAATCCCTTTAATTCCTTTACCGGGCGGGAAAGTTCCGATACCGGGTCACTAACATAAAGCTGGGTAACTTCTGCTCCGTCATAGTTACCTGTATTTCGAACAGTAAAACGTACTTCGATGGATTCGTTGTCTTTGAATTTCGGTTTATTCACTTTTATATCGGAATATTCAAATGTAGTATAGGACAGACCATAACCAAAAGGAAAGCGGGGTCTAATCCCCGATTTATCGTAATGCCTGTAACCTAGAAATACTCCTTCGGAAAAGAATACTCGTTTATCATCATCCCCATCGAAATAACTGGCATAAGTAGCATTGTCTTCAGGCCGCTCTTCGAAGGAAACTGGAAGTTTACCTGATGGGTTTGTAATGCCAAATAAGATTTCTGCCACAGCGATATTCCCCTCCTGCCCAGGATACCAGGCATGCACCAGTCCCTTAATATCGCTGAGCCAGGGCATTGATACATTACCTCCGGCATTAAGAACCACAATACAGTTTTCATTCAGAA
>Ga0299912_10000654_pt1 | contig 28740 bp, 26 predicted proteins | sample RVTome_2_FD_207667 | JGI IMG/M metagenome (GOLD analysis project Ga0299912, IMG submission 207667) | Soil microbial communities from uranium-contaminated site in the Upper Colorado River Basin, Wyoming, United States - RVT95D214 (version 2) ... | reverse complement strand
CGGGTGATCTTCAAGAACACGGCTTGTTACCTTTCCGGGGAAGCTCCGGGGCGGGGGGTTTGTCAGTTCCCGCCCCGGCCGCCTCCCCTGGCCCGGCCGAGCTGTGAAGCCGGGCCAACTTCTGTCCCACCAGGCGCGATGCGTCAAACACCTGGCGGGGAAAATTAGAGCGAAGATAGGCATCGGTGTAGCTGATGCGCTTGTGCCCGAGGTAGCTTTGAACCTGAAACAGATCCGCGCCTTCCTCGACCATGATCCGAGAGACCGTGTGCCGCAAAAGGTGGAGGCCGGAAAAGCGGGGGCATCCGGAAACCGAGCAGACCTGCTCAAGCTGGCGGGCGATGGCCTCGTAGGTCAAGGGCTGGCCGTGCCAGTTCAGCCAGAGCCTTTCAGTGAAGGCAGGGACACCGGCGCGAACCGAGAGCCAGAGATCAAGAGCGGCAACCTGGCCGGGTTGCAGAGAGACCCGGATCGGATCGTGCCGGGGCGTCTTGGGAGGGACCCGGAGAGAGAGGTTGCGCAGATCATAGTCTGACAACTGCAGGTCAAGATGCTGGCCGGTGCGGAGGCCGAAATCGAGAGAGAGCCGAACCATGGCCGCGAGACGAACCGAAGCAAAGCGGATGCGGATGTCGGTTGACTTCGAAACGCGCTCCACTTCCGCCAGGAACGCGGCCAGCTCCACATCGGTTAAACCCTGGCGGCTGTGAACCGGGCGGGGTGGAGCGCGGAGGGAGAGCATGGGATCAACTTCGATCCAGCGGGAATAGAGAGCGAACCGGAAAAACCGGGTGAACACCGAGAAGGCGCGAGACCTGGCCGCGCCGGGCCGGGTGAGGAGATAAGTCTGGACCGCAATCGGCGAGACCGGATCAAGGCCGGATTCGGCCAGGGAGAATAACCCGGCGAGATGCCGCTGATGGGTAACACGAGTCGAGGTTGACATTTCGGCGGTGCGAAGATACTCTTGCCAGGCCAGGGATTTGAACTTGAAGCGGGGATTTGAACTCCGCAAAGAACCGCGACTGTCCGCCTTCGGGCTGGTCCACGGTTCCAATCCCTGCGCCGCCACCATTTAAGAGAGTTGACGGTTGACGGTCGGCAGTTGACGGATAAAGCATTGGGCCGCCGACTTTTAAAACCCTTATCCAGTTCTGGAAAGGGTTTTTTCATGGAACGATTAACCCAAAAGGCGTTGGCCGCGATCCAGCGCCACCAGATGCTGGAACCCGGCGACGGGGTGGTGGTGGGACTGTCCGGGGGCCCGGACTCGGTCGCGCTCGGGCACATCCTGCTCCGCCTGCGGCCGGAACTGGACCTCCAGCTCTACCTGGCCCATCTCCATCACGGCCTGCGCGGCCAGAGCGCGGAGAGGGACCTGGCCTTGATCCAGGCCCTGGCGGAAAAATGGCAATTGCCCCTGGCGATCGAGCGGGCGGACGTCCGCGGCCTGGCCCGCCGGCGCAAGCTCTCGCTGGAAGAGGCCGGGCGCGAGGCGCGTCATGCATTTCTGGAAGGCACGCGCAGCTCGGTCGGCGCCCGCCGGATCGCGCTCGGCCACCATGCCGACGATGCCATCGAGACCTTCCTCATCAACCTCCTGCGCGGCGCCGCCGCCGGCGGTCTCTCCGGGATCCCGCCCGTGCGGGGCGCGATCATCCGGCCGTTGATCGAGAGCACCCGGCCGGCCATCCTGGCTTACCTCCAGGCGCACCAGCTCCCCTGGCGCGAAGACCCGAGCAACCGCGACCTGCGTTTCCTGCGCAACCGCATCCGCCACCAGTTGCTGCCCGAGCTGGAAGCCTTGAACCCCGGCGTGCGCAAAGTGCTCTACCGGACGCTGACCGCGCTCTTCGAAGAAGACCAGGCTCTGGACTGGGCCGCGGAAAAAATTCTCGGCCCGGCCGCGGTCAAGGGAGCGGAAGGATTAAGCTGGCCGCGGGAGCGGCTCCTGGCTGCGCCGGCCGGACTCCGGCTGGTCTGGTATCGCCGGCAGATCGAGCGCTGGCGCGGGCACCTGCTCGGGTTCAGCCAGGCGCACCTGCTGGCCCTGGATGCGCTGGTCTGCGGCCCCAGGCCCCAGGCGGAAATCCATTTGCCGGGTGGGCTCCGCGCCCGGCGAAGCTACGAAAACATCGAATTAGTTACGGCCAAACCCGCCCCGAGCTCAACGGCCTCGGAGCTGGAGCTGATGCTGCCGGTCCCCGGCCGGGTGATCTGGCCCCTATCCAAAAGCCAATCCGCTTCCATCACCGCCGAGTTCGCCTCCGAGCCGCCGCGCTTCTCCAAGGCTCGCCCCATGACCGCAGGTAAGGGCGACCCGCAAAGCCGGCTGGGCCATTGCCACGCCTGGCTGGACCCCGACCGTTTACCTGGTCCGGTTTCCATCCGCCGCTTCCGGCCCGGCGACCGCATCCAACCCCTGGGCCTGGCCGGCACCCGCAAGCTCAAGGATGTGTTCATGGAGCTGAAGATTCCCTCGGACTTGCGCAAGGTCTGGCCCGTGATCGTGGCCGGGTCCGAGATCGTGTGGGTGCCCGGGTATCGCATCGCCCGCCGGTTCAAGCTGGAAGCGGATTGCCGCCGGCCGCTCCGCCTCGACTTCCACTGGCAATAATTGCTTAAGTCATAAGTCAGTGTCAGGCACCAGGCTGCCCCGGCACCGACAAGTTTAGCGGGATTGCGAGGCGGGAGGGTCCGGCCGGAAGAAGTCCGCGGTCAGGAGCAGGCCGTCGGAGATGGAGGTGGACGGTTCCCAGCCCAGCACCTGCTGGGCCAGGCCGGGGTTGAGCACGCTCCGCATCTGCTCGCCGGGCATGGGCGGGCCGTGGCGCTCTTCCACTTTGGCGCCGATGGCGTCGCGCAGGGTGCGGAAGACGGTGTTGACCGAGGTCTCGACGCCGGTGGCGATGTTGATCTCGCCCTGGACCTGATCCGAGAGCGCGAGCAGGTTGGCCCGGGCCACGTCGCCGGCGAACACAAAGTCGCGGGTCTGCTCGCCGCTGCCGTTGATGACGGGGGTCTCGCCCCGCCACATTTTTTCGCAGAAGATGGCCACCACCCCGGCCTCGCCGAACGGGTCCTGCCTCGGGCCATACACATTGGAATAACGGAGCGCCGCGTAGGGGAGCCGGTGGGTCTGCCGGTAAAAGAACAGGTATTTTTCCACGGCGAGCTTGGAGATGGCGTAAGGCGAGAGCGGGCGGGTGGGGTGTTTCTCGTCGGCCGGGAAATAGTCCTGCTCGCCGTAAACCGCGCCGCCGGTGGATGCAAAGATGAATTTCTTCACCCGGTGTTTGACCGAGAGCTCGAGCAGGCGGAGCGAGCCGAGGATGTTGACCTCGGCGTCGGCGAGGGGGTCGGCCACCGAATCGCGCACGCTGATCTGGGCGGCGTGGTGGTTGACCAGCTCGGGCCGGAACTCCGCGAACACCTTCTCCAGCCCGGGTTCGCGCAAGTCCTGGACATAGAGCCTGGCCCTGGCCGGGACGTTTGACTTTTTGCCGCGGGAGAGGTTGTCCACCACCGCCACCTCATGGCCCGCGCCGACCAGCAGGTCGGCCACGTGCGAGCCGATGAAACCCGCGCCGCCGGTTACCAGAATCCGCATCCGTATCACCCCGCTACAGGTATCGGCTCAGGCCCTTGGCTTCGAGCATGGCCACCAGGGATTTCAGCTTGGCCCCTTGTCCCCGCGCCATAACCAAAATTACATCCGCGGTCTCCACCAGGATCAGGTTCTCCACCCCGACCAGGGCCACGAGCTTCTCGCTCTCCACGTAACAGCCGCGGGAATCCAGCGCCGCCCGGCGGCCGGCCCCCAGGTTCTTCCGCCCGTCGCCGCCCTGAAAGCGGTAGAGCATGTCCCAACCGCCCAAGTCGGTCCAGCCGAAGTCGCCCCGGACCATGGCCACTTTCTCCGCCTTTTCCATGACGGCATAATCAAACGAGATTTTTTTCAGCCGGGGGAAGACGTCGCGGATCACCTGCTTTTCCCGCCGGGTCCCGGCCGCGGCCGCGATCCGGGCAAGCCCGGCAAACATGGCCGGCTGGTGTCGGCGCAGCGCCGGCCAAAGGACCGAGGGGCGGAACAAGAACATGCCCGCGTTCCAGAGGCCGCCGCGAGCGATCAGCTTCCGGGCCACCGCCGGCGCCGGCTTCTCTTGAAACCGCAAGAGCCACCGGGCGCCTTTCACTCCGGGATAAGGTTTCCCCGGGAGCAGGTAGCCGAAGAGCGGGCTGGGAGATGTCGGCCGGATACCGAGGGTGACAAAAACATCTTCCCGCGCCGCGATCCTTGCCGCCTGGGCAAGAGTCCGACGGAAAGCCGCGGGCCGGGTGATGACATGGTCGGCCGGGAGCACGGCCAGGACTGAATCCGCCCCGCTCCGGGCCATGCGCTTTTCGAGCAGGAGGGCGGCCAGACCAACCCCAGGGGCGGTATCGCGGCCCTCGGGTTCGAGGATAAATTGCGACCGCGGCAGCGCGGGCAAAGTTTTTTGGAAAATGCCGGCCATGGACTCGGAGGTGGAGATGAAAATCCGGCGGGCCGGAACCCAACCGCGCAGCCGGTCCACCGTCTCCACGATCAGCGGCTGGCGGCTGCCCAGCGCCAGCACCGGCTTGGGCCGGTTCCGGCGCGAGCGGGGCCAGAAGCGCAAGCCCCGGCCGCCGGCGATGATCACCACCCACAAGGCCGGCCGCCTCATGCATCCTCCTGGAGTGAGCGTAGGGGCAGTCCCTGGAGCACCCGCGACGGGTTTTCCTCGATGAGGATCCGGGTTCCTTCCTCGCCCGCCACTTTGCGCAGCCGCTTGATCCCGTGGTCCAGCACTTCGGCCAGGGCCGATGCGGAGTGGGCGTCGGTGGCTACAAAGTCCACCCAGCCGGCCCTGATCATTTTCTCCGCGGTCTTGCGCACGGAGCGGCCGTAGCGGCCGGCCAGGCTGCCGAGGTTGACCTGAAGCAGGTAGCCCAAGGCCCGAAACCTTTCCGCGACCTTGAGGTTGCGCAAGACCTCCAGGTAGCGCTCGGGATGGGCGATGATCGGCCGAAGGAAAGGCAGTTCCTTTTGCAGTTCCGGGTTTTGAATGCCGGAATGAAGAGTTGAATATTCCAAATAGGGCGGAACATAGGTGATCGGGATTTCGATCAAGACGTAACGGCTGCCGCCCAGAGAGGCCAGGGGAAAGTGCTTTTCCATGAGGTGGGGGAAGTCCTGGCTCAGGTAATATTCGGCGCCGAGAAGGAGTTCCAGGGCAATTCCCTCCGCGGCCAGCCGCTCGCGGAGCTGAATGAGCGCCTGCTCGATCTGCTCGCGGTTGAGGGTGGCGCTCTGGGTCTCGAGCACGTGCGGAGAAGCGGCCAGGGCGTGGATGCCTTTGGCCACGGCCACCCGGGCCATCTCCACCGACTCCTCGATCACTTTCGGACCATCGTCCAGGGCAGGCAAGATGTGACAATGCAGGTCAATCATGGTCAGGAAGCAGGGGCGTGCGCGACGGTGCCCCTGCCGGATTAGGATTATGCCGTGCATGATAACAAATCCGCTGGCCCTTGTCCATGCCGCTCCGGCCAGGGCGAAGCGGATGTGATCCGAGCGGGTTTCAACCAAGGGCTAAGGGCTGGGGGCCAGGGTTGGGCGGGAAACCTCCGTGGCGGCAGCCAAAAAACCGCGCCTTTTCGCAAACTCTTCCAGGGATCGGAGGTGAAAGCCGTCGGCGCTCCCCAGGCTCTTGAAGCTCTTCATCAACGAGGTCAGGTTGGGATTCGAGGCCTTGATCAAGGTGCTCCGGTAATGCTTGGCCGCTTCTTCATTTTCAAATTGGAGGGCGAGCTTGACCGCCTCTTCCAGGGTGGGAGGAACCTTGGCGTTTCGAGCCTGGTCAATCAAGGTGGCCAAGCCCCGGATCGCCTCCAGGTCCACCTCCAGATCCTTGAAGTCCCCCCGGTTTTGACCCGCCATCGTGATCTGGAAACGGACGGCGTTGCGGTGCGCGCTCTCTTCCCGGCTGAGCCGGTTGAACAAGGCGGCCGCTTCCGGATCGCTCTGGAACCATTCACAATAGCTCGCATACAAGGAACCCAACTTGCCTTCCACTTCTTCCACGGCCCTTAGCACTTTGAGAATGTCCATGCTCCACCCCTTTCCGAAAAAGATAAACGTTACTCGTTAAGATAGCGGCAAACGCCCCCAGTGCAACTAACCAGTGAGGAAACTTACAAATTGGCGAGAGGCCGGGGAAAACGGTTCGATTGCCGGAGCCGGATAAAAACCTTCCTCCCTCCCCGGATCAGGGAAGGAAAGCCGGTGCGGGCACGGCCCAGAGCATCAAGCAAGCGCTGACGCGGACTGGGAAGTTCCTCGCAAAGAAGCATAGGCCACGGTCCGGTTACGGCCGCCTTGCTTGGCATAATAGAGCGCCTGGTCGGTGCGCTCGATCAGGTCTTCTTTGCGGCGGGCATCCTGGGGATAGGCGGCCAGGCCCAGGCTCAAGCTGATCCCGAACTCCCGGCCCTCGGCGCGGAAGACCAGCCGCGCCGCCGCCTCCCGGATCCGCTCCGCCAGCCGGTGCGCGCCCCGCAGCTCCGTGTCCACCAGCAGCACCACGAACTCCTCGCCCCCATAACGCGCGGCCAGGTCCACCTTGCGGATGCTTTCCTTGAGCAGGCGCGCCACGCCCCGGAGCACGAGGTCGCCCACCGGGTGGCCGTAGCTGTCGTTGACCTGTTTGAAGTGGTCGAGGTCAATGAGCAGGAGCGCGAGCGGCGAGGGGCTGCGCTCCGAGCGCGCCAGCTCCTCGCTCAGGCGCTCCTGGAAGCGGCGGTGGTTGTAGAGCCCGGTCAGCCCGTCGGTGATTGCCAGCTTCTCGGTCTTTTGGTAAAGCTGGGCGTTGCTGATGGCGACCGCGGCCAGGTCCGCGATCAGCCCGGCGACCTGGACCTCGTAAGGCGAGAACGCGGCCGGCTTTTGGCTGAGGAAAACCACAGTCCCGAGAATCTCCTCGCTCAGGCGCAAGGGATAACCGAGCAGCGATTGCCGGCCGGGCGGGTCGAGCTTCTTGTGGAAGACCGGGGTTTTGATCTCCCGCTCGCGCAGCCGGGGGTGGGAGAAATACTTCCGCTCTTGCAGCACCCACCCGACCAGGGAACCTGCCGGCGCGAAGACCTGGCCGGACAGCCCCTCCGAGCCTTCGCCCGCGGCCGCGGCCACCACCTGGCCCTCGCCCTCTTCCTCCTTAAGGGTGACCGCCGCCAGGTCGTAGCTCACGATCGGCCGCGCCGCCCGCAGCACCGTGGCCAGGATCTCGTCCAGGTTGAGGGTGGCATTGAGCTTGTGGCTAAGCTCGGTCAGGCCCTTGAACTTGGCCGCCTCGATGGAGGTGCGCCGCAAAAGCAGCGCGTGCTCGTGGATCTCGAGCAACTGCCGGCTGAAGGCGAGCAGGAGTTTCTCGTCCTGCGCCCGGAAGGCATCCGGCTCGGTGCTGTCGGCCAGGAGCAGCCCGATCACCTGGTCGCCTTCAATCAGCGGCGCCGCCATCAGCGAGCGGATGCCCGGGTCCCGGCGGTAGTAGTTCAAGCTCTGTCCGATCTGCCGGCGCCGGCCGATCCGCAAAGGCTTGCGCTCGGCGATCGCCCAGCCCAACAGCCCCTGGCCGGGCAAAAGCTCTCTCGCGGTCTCCAGGTCTTCGCCGGCCGAGACGATCTCGCGCAGGTGATAGCCGCGGCTTTGGGGGTCGTGCCAGTAGAGCGCCGCGGTGTGGCAGGGAAGCGTGCGGCGGACGAGCTCGATCATGGAGGAAAAGGCGTCGTCCAGGGCAAAGACCGAGTGAAAGGCGTTGGCTTCCTGGTCCGCGGAAGAGAGCGCGAACAACTCGCGGAATTCCGCGCCCTGGTGGTGGAACTCGGCCGCGTCGCGCTTGAGGTTTTCCAGCACGCCCTGCGCCTTGAGCCGGCCGCGGCGCTCGATCCGGACGAGCAGGCCCAGGATCAGGCCGAAGGCCGCGAACAGGGCGAGGTGCGAGAGGTAAGCCGAGAGGGTTTGCGCCGGCGCGGGCTGGCTCCAGGTGACTAGGCCTTCCAGGCCGGCCAGGAAGAGGAAGAGGATCAGGATTTCTGCGGGTTGGATCACGGCCGCGAGGATGGCGAAGAGCAGGTAGAGCAGCGGATAGGCCGGCGAGCTCAGGCCCCCGGTCACCTGCACGGCCACCCATCCGGCCAGGAGGAGCGCGAGCCCGAACTCGAGCCCCTGGCCGAAGCGCTCGGCCGGGCCGGCGAGCGGGCGGAAGAGCAGGAAAGCCAGTCCCAGCAGGAGCGCGATGAGCAGCGCGATCTGAAAAAAGCCGAACCGGGCCGGCAGGGCGAAGTAGCCGCGCACGATCAAGGCGGCGTAACCCAGGGCCAGGAGAAAAAGGACGAGGGGCCGGAAAAAGGAGGGGAGTCGAGATCGAGGCGGCGGCGGAGCCGAAGCCATCAGGGCGCTGCCGGCGTGGGGGCCGGCTCGGACTTGAACTGGAAGACCAACTCGTCCTGCTGCACCATGCCCAGCTCTTCGCGGGCCACTTTTTCCAGATAAGCGGGATCGCTCTTCAACCGCTCGATCTCGCCGCGGAGCCGCTCGTTTTCCGCCTGGAGCTGCGCCAGCCGGAGCTCCAGCCGCGTCTTCTCCTGCTCGATCCGGTAAAGCCCGAGCAGGCCCTGGTCGCTGAACACGGTGAACCCCACGATCCCAGAGACCAGCGCTCCGGCCAGAACCAAATACCGCATCCTCATGGCGGCACCTCCGCTTCCGCTTCCCGAGTTTTCCGCTCGGTGGCAATCGCCAGGCGGTCAAGCCCGGCCTCCTGGGCCAGGTCCATGATCGTGACCACCAGGCCGTGGCTGACCGAACGATCGGCCTTGATCACCACCAGCGCCTTGGGATTTTTCGCCGCGGCTTGCTTGAGCCCGCTCTCCAGATCCGTCTCGCTGACCGGCCGGCCGTCCAGGGCGATCTCGCCCCCGGCCTGCACCACGACCGAGATCCGCTCCGACTGGTCGATCAGCCGGGGCGCGCTCGCCTCCGGCAGTTTCACTTTGAAGCCGCCGGTGATGGCGAAGGAGGTCGAGACCGCAAAATAGATGATGAGCTGAAAGACCACGTCCACCAGCGGCGTGATGTCCGGCCGCGGGTCTTCCAGCTCGCGGGTCCGAAACCTCATGAGCTGGCCGGCTCCTTGCCAACCGCCGGCGCCTGGCGGGCACGGTCCTCTTCCGCCTGGAGCTGGTCCAGGAGCACCAGCGCGTGATCCTCCATCTCCTGGACCAACCTTTGCGCGCGGGAGATGAACCACCGGTAAAACAGGTAACAGGGGATGGCCACGGTCAAGCCGCCGGCGGTGGTGATCAGCGCCTCGCCGATCCCCTCGGCGAGCGAGGCCGGGTTGCCCGGCCCCTCGGTGGCGATCACGCCGAACATCTTGATCATGCCGATGACCGTGCCCAAAAGGCCGAGCAGCGGCTCGACCGCGGTGATGGTGCCCAGGAGCGCCAGGTAACGCTCCAGGTCGGACGCCTCGCGCCGGCCCACGTCCTCCAAACTCTCCCGGATGATCTCCCGCCCCGCGCCCTGGTAGCGAAGCCCGGCCAAAAGGATCCGGGCCAGGCTGGAGTCGTCCCGCTTGCAGGCGGTGATCGCCTCGTTGATCTCGCCGCGACCGAGCCGGTCCTGCACCTCCGCGAGCAGGCCGCGGGGCATGATCCGCGAGCGCCGGAGCACCAGCGCCCAGAACCGCTCCGCAATAATAGCAAGACCGATGATAGACCCCAGGATGATGGGGATCATCACCGGTCCGCCTTTTTCGAGGAGCGGGAAATAGCTCATCAACTGGTTCCACATATCCGCATGCCGCCCCGGAGCAAAATTAAATATATTCTATCACCAGCCGATACGAAGGGCAAGCACTATCGCACTTAACCTAGGGGCCTGACCCCATGTTAAGTTAACATGGGGTCAGGCCCCTAGGTTAACATCCCGGATTTGACAGTCAGGGAGCACTGTGATTTGAATAAGAAAGAGAAGGCGACCAGCAAGGAGAAGGAAACCGATGGCGGTGCAGGTGGAACGCAAGGGCAAGGTGATGACTATCATCCTGGACCGGCCCCAGGCGCGGAACGCGGTGGACGGTCCGACCGCGCAAGCGTTGGCCGACGCCTTCCGCCAGTTCGAGGCGGACGAGAAGATGTGCGCGGCCGTGCTCTGGGGCAAGGGCGGCACCTTTTGCGCGGGCGCGGACCTCAAGGCCGTCGCCACCGGCCGGAACGTGAACCGGGTGGCGCCGGACGGCGACGGTCCGATGGGCCCGAGCCGGATGCTTCTTGGCAAGCCGGTGATCGCCGCGGTGGCGGGTTATGCGGTGGCCGGCGGGTTGGAGCTGGCGCTGCTCTGCGATTTGCGGGTGGCGGAGAAGAGCGCGGTGTTCGGCGTGTTTTGCCGGCGCTGGGGCGTGCCCCTGATTGACGGCGGCACCATCCGGCTGCCGCGGCTGATCGGGCTGAGCCGGGCGCTGGACATGATTTTAACCGGCCGGCCGGTGGGGGCGGAAGAAGCTTATGCCTGGGGCCTGGCCAACCGGGTGGTCCCGGACGGCGCCAGCCGGAAAGAAGCGGAAAAGCTGGCGGCGCAGTTGGCGGAGTTTCCCCAGGTCTGTATGCGGCACGACCGCCTCTCCGCGCATGAGCAATTCAGCCTGAGCTGGCCCGATGCCGTCCAGAACGAGCTCCGCCACGGGATGGAGGCGCTGAGAAGTCCGGAACTGGCTGAAGCCCTGGCCAAATTCATGGGCGGCAAAGGCCGGCACGGGGAGTTTTGAGTGAAGAGAGCAGGTAGTATGCAGTCATTTATGCCGAGAGGCGGCACCCAGAAAGCATGAAAATGGGAAAGTAGGGGCGCGATTAATCGCGCCCCTACACCGCTATTTTCTGAGCAGTAGATAGTAGATGTAATGCCTCATGACATTACACCTAAAGCCTTCCTGCCGGTGACTCCAAAATGTGCACGCACATGGCGGCTTCCTCGTTGCCGAGCGCGCCGCCGCCGTTCTCGGCCAAGGCCAGCCGCGCCTTTTCCACCTGGCGCTTTTCGGCCTCGCCGCGCAGCTGGGTCACCAGCTCGTGGATCTGGGCCAGGCCCGAGGCGCCGATGGGATGGCCGCGGGAGATGAGCCCGCCCGAGGTGTTGACCGGGAGGCTCCCGCCCAGCCTGGTCCTGCCCTGCTCCGCCTGAACCCCGCCCTCGCCTTTGGGGAAGAAGCCGAGCGCTTCGGTCTGGTGCAGCTCGCCGAAGGCGGTGGCATCGTGGACCTCGGCCAGGTTGATCTCAGCCGGTCCGACTCCGGCCTTCTCATAAGCCTGCGCGGACGCCCGCTCGGCGATGTCGGGATCGTCCATTCCCCGGGTCCGACCCGAGGCCAGGATCGAGGCGCGGACCTTCACCGCTCGCGAAGAGACCCCCAACCGCTTGACCACTTCTTCCGAGGCGAGGATGGCGGAGGCGGCGCCGTCGCCGATGGGCGCGCACATGGCGCGGGTCAGGGGATAGCTGACCAGGCGGTCCGAGAGCGCCTCTTCCACCGAGACTTCAAAAGTGTATTGGGCGTTGGGGTTCAGGGTCGAGTGCCCATGGTTCTTGGAGGCGATGACCGCGAGCTGGCGCTGGGTCGAGCCGTATTTCTGCATATGCCGGCGGGCGGCATAAGCATAGACGTCCATGAACGCGGAGTGGTCGCCGCCGCCTTTGCCGGCGCCCATCATTTTCCGGATGGTGTCGTAGCCGATGGTCTCGCCCAGGATCACGAACACCGCGAACCGGTCCCAATAGTCCTGAGCCCGGTCGCGCAGGGTCTTGGGCTTCCGGGCCTTCCTGGTCTGGCGGACGGCCTCGAGCTGTGCCGGGGGAATCTCTTTCAGCTCGGGCGGGATTTCTTTCAACCGCTCAACCTGCTCCGCGAGCGTGCCTACGTCCAATCCGCCCAGGAACCCGGCGAACACGGCGTATTTGTTCCGGTCGTAGAGCATCTCCACGCCCACCGCCAGCGAGATATCGAACAGCCCGGAGGCCACGTCCTTCCAGGCGCTGTGGAAGGCGGTGGACCCGCCGGCGCAGGCGTTCTCCACGTTGGTGATGGGGATGGCGTCAATCCCGAAGGGCCGCAGCGCCACCTGGCCCCTTATGCAATGCTGGAAGTTGCGGATTCCCCAGCCCGAGTTGGAAAACCAGGCCGACTGGATGGCCGACGGCTCGAGCCCGGCGTCTTTCAGCACCCCGGCCACGGTCCAGCCGCACAGGTCCTTGACGCCCTGATCCAGGTATTTCCCGAACTTGATGGTATGCGCCCCGATCACGTAAACACTTCGCATTTCTGTTGCTCCGTTAGACTCCTGGATAAGGCCTTAGGCCTTAGGCGTTAGGCTTTAGGCTTAAGTATCCAAAACTGCAAATTCAGAGTTTTTTCCTCAGCGCCTGGATCAGACCTTGCAGGGTCCGGGAAGCCTCATCACACTGTGCCCCAATCTGAAGATGATCTTTCTCATTCAGATACCCCAGTTCCAGGGATAGTTCAAGATAATAGCTGAGCTCGGATAAAGAGCCCATAGCAATATTCAGAAAATTAACGTAATCACGAAGCGTGTTCCTTCCTGCTCCTTCAGCAATATTCGCGGGAACACTGATTGCCGCTCTCCGCATCTGTCTGGTCAAGCCGAAAAGTTCTTCGCGAGGAAAATGTCGGGTAACCCGATAAATCTGAATAACTAACGCCTTAGCCAAAGAAAAAGCTCTCAATTTGCGATAATCCCGGGACATCATCCCTCCTCTTCTTGATCTAATGCCTAAAGCCTAACGCCGAAAGCCTTCTTGCTATAGTTCCACCAAATGATACCGCCGGCTGCCAAGCCCCAGCTTCTCGGCGTGGGCAATCTGGATGGCGGGATTGAGCACGGAATAGGCGAGCGCGGCCAGGTTCTTGCCCTGGGCCTCGGCGGTCAAGTCCAGGGTCGCCTGGTCCACGGCCACGATGTCGCTGGAAGCCAGCATCCCCAGGTCGGGCATGATCTTCTCCTGCACCTTGTTTAAGCAATCGCAGTCCCTGGTCATGTTCACCAGCGCGTTGACAAACGCCGCCTTCGAGCCGAAGTGCCGGAGCACGCCGGCCGCGTGCTCGATCATGCTCTTCTGCAGCGGCTCGGACTGGATCCGGTAGTCAAACTTCACCGCCCCCTGCCGGCACACGGCCAGGCATTCGCCGCACCCGATGCAGCGCTCCGGGTCAATCCAGGAAGAATCACCCCGCTCCGCGATCGCGTCCACCGGGCACCATTTGCGGCACTTGCCACAGTTCTGGCATTTCTCCGCCATCACCTCGGGCTGGATCGAGCTGTGCTGCCGCATCTTGCCGGCCCGGGAGGAAAGCCCCATGCCCACGTTCTTGAGGGCCGCGGCCAGCCCGGTACCCATGTGGCCGGTCGGGTGGCTGAGCACCAGCAGGGCATCGGCCAGCAGAATTTCGCCGGCCACTTTCACTCTCTCGTGCAACTCGCCGTTCACCTTCACCTCCACCTCGTGCCGGCCCACCAGTCCGTCCACCGGCAGGAAGGGCGCGCCGGTGGCCTCGATGGTGAAGCCGTGGGCATGGGCGTGGAGGACATGCTTGATGGCGTGGTCGCGCCGGCTCCTGTAAAGGGTGGAGGTGTCGGTCAGAAAGGCCCAGGCCTCGGCCGTCCGGATCATCTTCACCGCGGCCGCGGCCAGCTCGGGCCGGAGATGGGTGACGTTGTTTACCTCCCCCACGTGGACCTTGATCGCCACCAGGTCCTTCTTGGCCAGCCGGCTGATAAACCCGGCAGCCGTCAGCACCCTGCGAACCGCCTCGGCCTGCGCCGCCGGCGGGGCGCCGTCCGGAAGCCGGGCCAGATACACTTCCGCGGTCATCGGCCCCGTCTCTCCTTTTTCCGATCGTTCATCCGATCGGCTGCTGAATGGAAACCTATTTCGGCGGCGGGGACGGTTCCGGCGCCGGCGAGAGGAAGGTTTTCACGGCCTTGGGCAGATAGGGCGTGTAGTAGTCCGAGAGCGCGTAGGCGATGGTCGCGCTGAGGATCAGGATCAAAAGCATGATCAACCGCCACAGCCAGCGCAGCGACGGGGCTTCGGGTTCCGCCGGCCCCACCGCGGCCCGAATCCGTTCCGCCGGTGAAGGCTCAGGCGTGAGCGTGCTCTTGGGCGCCGGTGCCCGGGACTTGTCCGCCTTGGAGACCTGGCTTTTGCCGGTCTTGGACTTGGCTTCGCGCGCCGGCGGAATGGAGATGGGCGTGGCCGGCATCGGTTCCTTTTTCGGTTCGCCCGTCACCACCGTGGCGCGCTCCTTGCCCTCGAGCGCGCCGGAGCTCGACAGGAACTCGGCCAGCAGCGCCACGCCCCGGGTGCGCTCTTGGTGGGTCATCAGGTTCTCGAGCGCGCGCAGGAGCTCCAGGGTGTCGGGGTAGCGCTGGCCCGGCTTCTTTTTCAGGCAGCGTCGGGCCAGCCACTGGAAGCGGCGCGGGACTTCGGGATTGAGCCGCCGCGGCGGCAGCTCGCGCTGGGTCTGGATCTTTTTCGAGAGCGAGGTCTCGTCATCGGCGCGGAAGGGCTTGACCCCGGTGAGCGCCTCGTAGATCACGATACCCAGCGAGAACTGGTCGGAGGCCGGGGTCAGCTTTTCTCCCTGGAACTGCTCGGGCGACATATACGAGGGCGTGCCCAGGAAGGCGCCGGTGCGGGTGAGGTCCGAGTCGGTGGCGCGGACAATGCCGAAGTCCATGAGCTTGACCTCGCCGTGCTTGCCGAGCATGATGTTGCCGGGCTTAACGTCACGGTGCACGAGGCCGCGGCCGTGGGCATAGGCGAGCGCCCGGGCCACGGCGTGGAAGATGGGGAGCGCGGCCCGCGGGGGGACCGAGCCCAGGCGCTGGATCAGGGTTTTGAGGTCAATCCCGTCCACGTATTCCAGGACGATGAAGGGTCCGCGGTCGCTCTCGCCGAAGTGGTGGACCTGGACGATGTTTTCGTGGACCAGGGCGGCGCCGGTGCGGGCTTCGCGCAGGAACCGCTCATAGAGTTCGGGGTTTTCGGCAAAGGCGGGCTTGAGCTCCTTGATGGCGACCAGGCGTTCCAGGGAATCCTGGCGGGCCAGGAACACCTCGGCCATGCCGCCCGAACCCAGGTGGCCGATGATCTCGAATTTTTCCCGGATCTCCCGCCGGGCGGCCATGGTCAGGCCTCGAGGGCGACCACGATCACGGTGATGTTATCGAGGCCGCCTTCTTCCTTGGCCCGCTGGATCAGGCGGCGGACCGCGGGCTCGGGCGCCTCCTTCATCACCGTGGCCAGGATCTCGTCGTCTTCCACCATGTTGGTCAGCCCGTCCGAGCAGAGCAGGTAGCGGTCGCCGATCCGGTATTCCTCCTTGAACAGGTCCACCGTCACCTCCCGTTCGTGGCCCATGCTGCGGGTGATGATGTTTTTGAGCGGGTGCAGGCGGGCCTCTTCCGCGGTGAGCACGCCCGAGCGGACCTGCTCCTGCACCCAGGAGTGGTCGGACGTGAGCTGACATAATTTGCCCTCGCGGACCAGGTAGGCCCGGCTGTCGCCCACGTGGGCGAGGTTGGCATAGCGCTCATCGAACCTGATTGCGGTCAGGGTGGTTCCCATGCCCCGGAGCTGGCTGTCCGAGATCGAGCGCAGGAACAGGGCCTCGTTGGCGCGCTTGAGCGCGTGCAAGAGCTGCGTTTGGGTGTGGGTGCGGTCGGCGTCGGTGCGCAAGGGCTGGGTCATGTCCTGGCTGTCTTCCTGGCGCTTGAGCTCTTCCGTCACCGTGGCCACCGCGTGGTTGGAGGCGAAGCCGCCGCCGGCATGTCCGCCCATCCCGTCGGCGACCAGGTAGAAGCGCCAGGCGTCGTCCACCAGGAACGCGTCCTCGTTCTTCTCTCGAACCTGACCCACGTCGGTCGCACCAAACGCCACAAAATTCATGTTCAACCTTTCAGCAATCCTTTCAGCCCATGGTCAGGTCGCCGGCCCGGGCGCGCCCGGCTTCATTTGCCGCTCAAGGCCACCTTGCCGATGAGGAGGCTGGGCGAGCCCATTTCCCCGAAGAACCTCAGATCCGACCCCACGGCTTCCACTCGATTGAACAGCTTGCCCACCTGGCCGGAAAGCACCACCCCGGTCACCGGCGCCCCCCGCTCGCCCCGCTCGACCAGGTGGCCGACACAGCCCACGGAAAATTCTCCGGTCACCGCATCGGCCAGGTGAATCCCCAGCAGTTGCTCCACCAGCACGCCCCGGGACAACTGACCGACCAAAGCCCGGCCCTCTTCGCGGCCCGGCCGGATGAAGAAGCAGGAAGTGCCCACCTGCGGGGGCACGGTCCAACTTTCCCGCCGGCTGTTGCCGGTGGAGGCGGCTCCCATCTGCCGGCCGCGGTAGCGGTCAAAGAGAAAAGAGTCGAGCCGGCCATCTTCCACCACCACCGTGCGCCGGCTGCGCTCGCCCTCTCCGTCAAAAGGAAAACAATCCGGCGCGTCCTCGAAGCGGCCGTCATCAAGGATGGTTACCGCCGGCGATGCCACTCGCTGGCCCAGCTTGCCCGCCAGCCAGGACCGGTTCTTGACCACCGCTTCCGCGCTGGCGGCCTCGGCCAGCACGCCCAACAGCTCGGCCGCGGGTTCCGGCTCCAACACGATCGGGCAGCGCCGGCTCGGGACCGGGCCGGCGCCCAAGAGCCCCACCGCCTTGGCCGCGGCCCGCCGGCCGACGCTGGCGATGTCCAGTTTATCATACCAGTGACTGAAATCAAGCTCCCAGGCGATCTGCGAATCCGATCCCGACTCGGCCACCGCGCCCAGCGAAGCCAGGCACAGCGTGCGGCGATCGCGACGCTGGAGCCCTTCCGAGGTCCACAGGTAAACCTCGTCCTCGGTCTCGGAATACTCGGCCTTGCGCACCCTTTTCAGCCGCGGGTCAAAGGCCAAGGCCGCGGATTCGAGCGCCGCGGCCCGGGCGATCTTGTCTGACTCGGGCCTTCCGGCCAGGCTCGAATCATGAATGGCGAGTTGAGACATGGGCGCCGGATCCGGCTCGGCAAAGGAGAAGAGCGGGTCGGGCGAAACCTCCCGGCCGGCGGCCCGGGCCCGGGCCACCAGTTCCTCGAGGGCGGCCGGGCTCAAGTCGCTGGTATAGGAGAAACCCATCCGGCCGGACTCGATCAGGCGCAGCGCCATGCCGGCGTGCCTGGCGCCCTCGAGCGATTCCACCGCCCGGTCCTTGACTTCGACGTTCAAGGTCTGCTCCTGATGGAGGAAAAGCTCCCAGGCGCCGATCCCGCCTGCGCTCAGGGCTTTACAGGCGTAGTCCATCGCCTCGGCCGGCGCGAGACTGGCCGGATTTTTCAACGGCCGACCTCCGGGGAAGATTTGGCCGCGGCTTCCATCATCTCCCGGGCGTGGGCCCGGGTCTTCTCGGTGATCTGGACCCCGCCGAGCATGCGGGAAAGCTCCTCCACCCGGTCCTCGGCGCTCAGCCGCTCGACCGCGGTCACGGTCCGGCCGCCGGATCGGGACTTGCTCACCCGGTAGTGGGTATCGGAAAAGCAGGCGATCTGGGGAAGGTGGGTGACGCAGAGCACCTGGTGGGAGCGGGCCAGTTCCTTGAGCTTGCGGCCGACCACCTCCGCGGTCGCGCCGCCGATGCCGGCGTCCACTTCATCAAAGACCAGCGTGCTCACTCCGCCGGGAGCGACCAGCAGCGTGCGCAGCGCGAGCATGATCCGGGAAAGCTCACCGCCGGAAGCGATCTTGGCCAGAGGTTTCAATTCTTCGCCGGGGTTGGGCGACAGGTAAAACTCGACTTGCTCCAGGCCCGAGGCGGCGAGGCCCTCTTCGCCGGCGACCGGGATCAGCCGGGCCGCGAACGCGGTCTGGGGCATGTCCAGCCGCTTCAATTCTTCTTTCACCCGGCGGGCCAGGCGCTCGCCCGCTTCCTGCCGTTTGCGGGTGAGGACGCGGCCCAGCGCCAGGCATTGCTCGCGCGCCTTCAGAAGCTCCTGGTCCAGCTCCTTCAGGCGCTCTTCACTGCGGGAAAGAGAATTCAGCTCCTGCCGGCTGGATTCGAGCAGGGCCAGGACATCTTCCACCCGCTCCCCGTACTTGCGCTTGAGCCGCTGGATCTCGGCCAGCCGGTCATCCACCTGGACCAGCCGCTCCGGGTCCGACTCGACCCGGTCGGCATAGGCGCGAAGCTCGCGGGCGCACTCCTCCAGGAGAGTCGCCGCGGTCTCGGACTGCTCGGCCGGGCCTTGGAGCGCCGGGTCGTGAGCTGAAGCCGCGGCCAGCCGCTGGGTCAAGAGGCGGAGCGATTCCACCACCGCGGCGTCGCTTTCATAAAGCTTCGCGGCGCCTTCATCCGCGGCCGAGTGCAACTGCTCGGCATGGCGGAGCCGCTCCCGCTCCTGGCGCAGATCCTCATCCTCGCCCGGCCGGGGCTGGACCCGCTCGATCTCCCGGATGCGGAATTCCATGAACTCCTGCCGCTCCCGCTTCTCGGCCTCGCTTTGGCCCAGGCGCTTTCGCTCCAGGAGGAGCGCCTGGAAACGGGCAAAGGCTTGCTCGTAGGCCTCCAGCTCGCGGCTATGCCCGCCAAAGGCGTCCAACAGCTCGATATGATGCTCGGGCCGGAGCAAGGTCTGGTATTCGTGCTGGCCGTAAATGTCCACCAGGTGCCGGCCCAGCTCGAAGAGCAGGGTCTGGGTCGCCAGCCGGCCGTTGATCCAGAGGCGGTGCCGGCCGGAGCGGCTGACAACCCGGCGGACGAGCACCTCGTCCCCGGAAAAGTCCTGCGCTTTGAGAAAGCCGCCGGCCGAGCCCGCGTCCTCCAGACTGAACAGCGCTTCCACCTCGGCCTGCTCGGCCCGGCTCCGGATCATCTCGCTGGACGAGCGCGAGCCGAGGGCTAACGCCAGCGCGTCCACCAGGATGGACTTGCCGGCCCCGGTTTCGCCGGAAAGGATGGTGAGCCCGGGCGCGAACTGAAGCGCCAGCGACTCGATGATGGCGAAGTCGCGGACCCGGAGCTCGCGGAGCATCAATACTCTCCCCAGCGGAGCTTGGTGCGCAGGATCTCGTAGTAGTTCATGGAAGGCGAGCCGTAGAGCTTAAGATCGGGGGCGGCGGTGATGGTGACCGTTTCGCCGGGGCCCAGGCGCAGCCCCTCGCGGCCGTCCACGGTGAGGTGGACGTGGCTCGGTTGGGTAACCAGGGTCACCTCCACGGTGGACCGGTCCGGGACCACCAGCGGGCGGGTGGTCAAGGTGTGAGCGCAGATCGGGATGAGGATGAGGCAGCGCATGTGTTCGTGGACGATGGGCCCGCCCGCGGCCATGCAGTAGGCGGTGGAGCCGGTGGGGGTGCTGACCAGGAGACCGTCGGCCCGGAACTTGGTCACGTAAACGCCGTCCACCCGGGCCTCCAGCTCAATCATGCGCGAGGGCGAGTCCTTGATAATAACGAACTCATTCAGGGCCTGGAGCTTATGGCTGCCTTGCGCGTTATGGATCGCGGCCTGGAGCATCATCCGGTCTTCGGGCTGGATTTTTCCGGCCAGGATCTCGGCCAGGACCGAGAACATCTCTTCATGCTTGATCTCGGTGAGGAACCCCAGCCCGCCCAGGTTGACGCCCAGGATCGGCACCCGCCGGTCGCCGAGCAGCGAGACCGCGTGGAGCAAGGTGCCGTCGCCGCCCAGGACCACGATCAGGTCGAGGCCCGCGATCAGGTCCGGCTCCGGGCAGGGAGTGGCGCCGAGTTCCGCGGCCAGCTCCGGAACCGCGCGCACCTCGTCCACCCGGCCGGCCAGCCAGGCGCAAAGCTCCCGCGCCTTTCTCCGGGCCAGGTCCGATTCATGGCGGACCACAATCCCTACTTTCAATGCCGGATTCTCCAATCCCTAAAGATTATATTTTTATCACAGCCTTTGCCCTTTGTCTATTGAACTTCACGCGCGGACTTGCTAATCTGCCTAAGGCCATGGCCACCCTCATCACCGGCGCGACCGGCGTGATCGGTTCGAGCGTGGTCCGCGAGCTGCTTAAGGACGGGCAGCAGGTGCGGGCCCTGGTCCGCAAGACCAGCGACCTGCGCAACCTCCGGGGCCTGGATCTGAAGCTCTGCGAGGGCGACGTCCTGGACCGCGCCTCGGTCGAGCAGGCGATGCAGGGCTGCGACCGGGTGCATCACCTGGCCGGGGTTTACGCGCACTGGCATCCCCGGGGCGCGGAGTTCATCCACCGGGTCAACATCCAGGGCACCCGGGAGGTGCTGGAGACCGCGGAGCGGCTGAAAGTGCCGCGGGTGATCCATTGCAGCTCGATCTCCGCGGTGGGTTTTTACCCGGACCGGCCCAGCACCGAGGAGGATTTTCCGGTGGAGGACGAGGAGATGCGGCGCTCGCCCTACCGCCTTTCCAAGGTGCTCTCCGAGCGGCTCGCCTTCTCGTTTGCCCGCGAGCGGGGCCTGAACCTGACCATCGTCAACCCCGCCTCGCCCATCGGCGTGCGCGACTGGGTGCCCACGCCCACCGGCCGGACCATCCTCGATTTCCTCAACGGCCGGATGCCGGCTTACGCGGAGGTCGGGATCAACCTGATAGACGTGGAAGACCTGGCCCAGGGGTTTGTGCTGGCGGAAAAGAAGGGCCGGCCCGGCGAGCGGTATATCCTGGGGAACTACAACACCACGCTGGCGAATTTCTTTGGCCTGATCGCGGAGGAGACCGGTCTCCCGGCGCCGAGGATCCGGCTGCCGGCCGGGCTGATCCGGATCATGGCCGCGATCAGCGAACCGGTGGCCAACCTGACCCAGCGGCCGCCGCTGGTGGCGATCGAGCAGGCGCTCCACCTCAACTACAACGAATTCGTGGATTGCACCAAAGCGCGGGAAGAGCTGGGCCTGCCCCAGAACGATATCCGGATCGCCATCCGGAAGGCAGTGGGCTATTACCTGGAGGAGGGACTGGTGCGGCCGGAACGAGCCCGCCGGATCAAGCGCCCTTAGTCTCTTATTGAGGATCGCGTAATTGGTTGACACGCGTAAGTAGGGGCGGCTCGCGAGCCGCCCCTACCTCGCTATTCTGCGATCATCAATAGGATCTTGATGGCCCCACCGGGCTACGGCGATTGGGAGCGGGGTGATTTCACCAGGATTTCCACCAGGACCAATCGCTCCGGCCCCGGGTTGGAAAGAGAGCAAACTTGCCCGGCGGGAATTTCGATTTCCTCTCCCGGGCCCAGCCTGCTCTCAGTCCGGCCGCGGATCACCAGCGCTTCGCCCTTGACCACCAACCAGCGGATCGAACAGTCGGGATGCTGGTGGCCGGGAACCTGCTGGGCGGGGTCGAGCTCCAGGCGTTTCACCTCAAAGCCATTCTCCGCTACCAGCATCTGGCCGCGGCATTCGCATTCCTGGTCGAGCCGGACCCCGCCCGGGCCGGCCGGCGGCTCGACGTGGATCAGCACTTGCGCCTGGGGCAGGGCCTGTTGGATCCGGGCCTTGAGCTCGTGGCTCAGGGCGTGGGCCTCGGCCAACTGCCGCTCGCCGGGCAGGCCCATATGCAAATCTACATGAAGGGTGGAGCCGGAGCGGCGGGTGCGCATCTGGTGGAAGTGGGAGACCCGGCCCCGGTATTGGGCCAGAATTTCCTGGATTTGCTTTTCTTCGGCCACGGCGCGGGCGTCCAAGAGCGGCACAAAGGACTTGCGGGTGATCCGCCAGGCCACGCCCAGGATAAAGGCGGCCACGCCCATGGCGATGATCGGGTCCAGGAAGTCGAGGTGAACATCCCAGATTTCGTGGGCGGAAAAGATCGCGCCAATGGCCGCAAAGACGCCGGCGGAAGTGTAAACATCGGTGCGGAGGTGGGCGGCGTCGGCCTCCAGGGCCACGGAATTGGTCCGGCGGGCGACCCGGTAGAGGAGGCTGGAGACGAGGGTATTGACCACGGCGGAAAAACCCATGATCAGGACGCCGAGTCCGAGAGATTCGAGCTCGCCGCCGTGCCTGAGTTTGTGCACCGATTCCCCCACGATCCAGCCGGCGGCGATAAAGATCAACAGGCCCTCGACCACGCCGGAGACGTTTTCAATCTTGCCGTGACCGTAAGGGTGGTCTTGATCCGCGGGCTGGTCGGAGAAGCGGACCGAAAAGAGGGCGATCAAGGACGCCACCAGGTCAATCCCGGAGTGGATGGCCTCGGACAAAATACTGACCGAGCCGGTGGCAATGCCCACCACCACCTTGCCCAGGGTCAGGGTGATGTTGGAAAATACCGAGAGCAGGGCCGCGCCTTGCTTGCTCCAGTTCATGGCCGCTAAAGCCCTTACAGCTCTTGGAGGATTTGCTCCCGCTTCTCCAGGTATTCCTCGTGGCTGATCAGTCCCTCGTCGTAAAGCGCTTTCAGTTCCTGGAGCCGCTCGCGGGTCGAGGGTTTAAGCTCGGGGGCGGGCGAGGCTTCCGAAGCAGAGGCCGGCGGAGCCGGAGCCGGCGAGGCCTGGGGTTGGGCCGGCACCGGCTGATCCGGCGGGATCGAAGACGGAATCGGCTCTTCCGGCTCTCGCTCCGGCTTCACCGCGGTCGCGAGCGGCGGCGCTTCTTTGGCGCTCATCACCACCCAGTTTTCTTTGTCCACTTCCTTGCCCAGGCGGGTGCCCGGCATCAGGCGCTGGCCGGGACCGGGCGCGATCCGCACGCGGGCCGTGTAGGACTTGGTGGGATCGGTCTTGGGCGTCACTTCGGCCGGTGATTTCTTGAGCGAGATGTTTCGAAAAACGATATTGAGCTCGCCATCCTTGACGAACATCACCCCGTCGCTCTGGCGATAAGAGCCGATCAGCAAGGTGCCGCGGTAGGCGGAAATGGAAAAGTCCACCCATTGGTCCGGCTTGGCTAAAGCAAAGGCCTTGACCAGGTGGGGCACGATCGGAGCCCGCTCCTCGGCGCTGAGCAAGTCCCATTCCTTGCCGGTCTTGCCGGTGACCGAATAAAACTCGGGCCGAAAATAGCGGATCGAGGCCAGGTAGCGGTCCATGGCTTCTTCGCTGAACTGGGCCGGGTGGTCAAAGGGCCGCAGCGTTTTCTTGCCCTTGATCAGCTTGACCCAGGTGCCATCGCCCTTGCGAAAAATCTTCTTGGAACGGCTGAAGGGCAACGCTTGAGCGGAACCCGCCCAGAGCAGCAGAACCAGCGACCAGCAGAACACTCGTTTCATCTTCAGGCTCCTTGCAATATCTTTCCATGCTAGGTCGGGCCAGGACGGTTGTCAAGTTCAAGGCCACGCCAGGGTGCGCGACATAAACACGAAAAATGCAATTAGGATTTAACCACCAAGACACAAAGGCTCTAAGGCAGAATGATTTCTTGCCGATTCGGCTGGGGTTTTTTTCGCGATCAAAGTTGACCCCTCGCGCCCGTAATTACAACCCGCTTATTCTTCGTGACTTTGTGCCTTCGTGGTTAAAAATCTTTTTCCCAACTGCACGATTCGGGTTAAAAGAAGCGCCAGCCCAAGAGCGAGAGAGCCGCGCGCGCGCCGGAGAGGAACTCCCGGGGACTCCGCAACCGGCGCAAGCGCCCAAGGATGTAGCCGGACCGGAAATAAAAGCCGGTATAGGCGCGGCGCTGGATCGCCTTCAGCTTGTCCTCGGTCCACTCCGCGGTGATGAGCAGAGGCCGCCTTACGCCCTGCTCGGCCAGACCCAAGGCCGGGCCTTCCCGGTACCAGCCCTTGGCGACCGCTTCTTGATAAAGGGGCGTGCCCGGGAACGGGGAGAGCAAGGCGAACTGGGCATAGTCCGCGCCGATCTCGCGGGCGAAGCGGATGGTGCGGAGTTCGTCGGCAAAGCTCTCGCCGGGAATGCCGAGCAGGAAATAGGCCAGGGTCTGGATGCCGGCGGCCCGGGTCCGGGCAAACGCCTGGCGCACCTGCTCCGGCGTGATCCCCTTGTGCAGGAACTGGAGGCCATGGGGGTTGGCGCTCTCCACTCCATAGGCGATCATCTCGCACCCGGCCCGCTTCATCCACTGAAGCGCTTCCTCATCCACCAGGTTCACCCGGCCCTCGCACTTCCAGCGCAGGTTCCATTTCCGCTCGATCATGCCCCGGGCGATGCGGATGGTCCGCTCCTGGTCCAGGGTGAAGAGGTCGTCGTAAAAAATAATGGAGCGGATGCCCAGCTCTTTGACGATCTGTTCCAGTTCCTTAAGCACGTTCTCGGCCGAGCGCGGCCGCCAGCGCCGGCCGGTCACCGCCTTGTCGCAAAACACGCAGCCGAAAGGGCAGCCCCGGGAGGTCATGACCGTGGCAATGGGTTCTCCCCCAAAAAGCGGGTGGCAATAGCGCGAATTGGGCAGCAAGCGCCGGGCCGGAAAAGGCAGGCGGTCCAGGTCGTCAATCATGGGCGGAGAGGGGTTTTCGACGTTGGGTGTGAGCAGACCTGGAATGGAAGTCACCGGGCTCGGCTCGCCCTTTTCCAGGGCCTGGACCAGGGCAGGGAAAGATTCCTCGGCCTCGCCCTTCAGGGCAAAATCAAACTCCGGCGCTTCCTGGAAAACCTGGGACCGGACGGCCGAGACATGGGGTCCGCCCAGGACCAGCCAGCGGGTATGTGGCCTTGCAATTTTTGCGGCCCGGTAGGAGGCATTGATGATGGGTGTCATGCCGCCGATGCCCACCAGATCGGGCCTGGAACGCGCCAGGAAGCCTTCCAGCTCTTTCCAGGACAGGCCTAGGGCGAAGGCGTCCAGGATTTCGACCGTCTGTCCTGCGGCTTCCAGGGCGGCGGCCAAATAGGCCAGGCCCAGGGGCGGGCCCAGGATGTCCTGGGTTTGCCCGGACTCGGGCGGCGGATTGATGAGCAGGATGCGCATGGGTCTTTAGTCCCAGGAGGAAAGTTCGGCGAGGGAGATCCGGTATTGCTTGAGCCAGCGTGAGAGCGTCCAGGCGCTCATCCGCCGGCGACTTTGCCATTGTTTGCGCCAGGCCCATTGCCAAGGGATCCTGGCCAGGCCGGAGCGATAAGCCCGGAGCAAGGCGTTGAGGAGTGCGGTCACTCCTTCTGCTCCTTTTTCAGTATTTGGAGACCTGGCCGCCAGCAATTTGAAGGCGGCAGGCGCCAGGAAAAGGTAGCGCGCCAGGGTATAAGCCGGACTCAGCGCCACGTAAGCGGGGGGCAGGTAGCGGAGCAGGATCCAGATGCGGTTGCGCTCGGCATGAAAGACCTTGAAGGCGCTCACCTTGCCGGCAGTCGAGGAATAATGGTGATAGACCGCGGCCCGGGGGGCGAAGACGCAGCGCCAGCCCAGGAGCCGGCCGCGCAGGGCCAAATCCGTGTCCTCGCTGTAAGCGAAGAAATCACGGTCAAACAACCCGGTCTCCAGGAGCATTTCCCGGCTGAGCAGGCAGGCGCAGCCGCTGGGCAGGAACACCTCGTATCCCTCTTCGTAGAGCCCGGCGTCGCGCTCGCCCCGGCCGCGGCCCCGGTTCATCCCGTCGGGATAGACGGCCACGCCCACGTTATCAATGCGGTCGCGCTCCCGGCGGCTGAGGATGCGGCAGGCCACCATGCCGATCCCGGGCCGGCTCTTCCCTGCCTTCACCATCTCTTCGAGCCAGCGGGGGTCGGCCACGGCATCGTTGTTGAGCAGCGCGATCCAGCGGCCCTGGCTCATCCGGATGCCAACATTACACCCCTCGGCGAAACCCAGGTTGGTCTCGTTCCGGAGCAGGCGCGCCCTTTCGCCGAAACGCCGGCGCACCGCTTCCACCGAGCCGTCGCGGCTGCCCTGGTCCACCACGATCACCTCGAACTCCCGAAACCGCTGAATGAAAAGCGACTCCAGGCACTCGAGCAAGAGCTCGGCCCGGTTCCAGTTCAGCACCACCACCGAAACCAATGGCGAAGGATGAAGGGTGAAGGGTGAAGTCCGACCTGCGGAATGGCCGCCTTCCGACTTCATCTCTTTTTCTTCATTCTTCATCCTTCATCCTTCACTCTTTATCCTTCACTCTTCACCTTTCACCCTTCTCCAGAAGGCGCTGATAGATCTCCTCGATCCGGGCCGCGGTCTGCTTCCAGGAATAGTGTTCCTTGGCCAGGCGCCGGCCGGCGGCCCCCAGCTTTAGCCGCAAGGCGCCGTCGCGCGCCAGGGTCAACACGGCTTCCGCCAGCCGCCGGGCGCTGGTCGGCTCATCGTCGGGAGAAAGCTCGGCATAGACGGCGTTCTCTTGCAGGATTTCCCGGTTGACCTCCGTATCAAAGGCCGCCACCGGAAGCGCGCAGGCCAGGTAATTGAGCAGCTTGCCGTTGGCCTCGGTCCGGCAGATCTTGGGGGCCACCGCGATATCGCCGGCGGCCAGGCAAGCAGAGGCCTCGAAATAATTGATGCGGCCGGGAAGGGTGACCTTGCCGGCCAGCCCCAGGGCTAAAGCCTTTTTTTGGTAACGGTCCTCATCCGGGTAGCCCATGACCAGGAAATGCAGCCGCGGCTCCTGGGCACAGGCCAGACGGGCGCTTTCCAGGAGCAGGTCCACTCCCTGGTAAGTGGTGAGCAAGCCCAGGAAGACCACCAGGATGGCGTCGCCGGCAATGCCCAGACGCTGGCGGAGGGCGGGATCCGGCGCCGGCTGGAACAAGGCCGAGTCCACCCCGTCTCCGATCACGGCCACGCGCCCCTTTAGAACCGGCCCGGCGAGCCGGCCGGCCAGGGAGGCGGAACTGACCAGGATGAAGTCGGCCCGGCGGTTGATCCAGCGCTCGAGAAGCATGAGCCCGCGATGGCCGAAGGAGTTATCCCGCACCAAACCATGACCCAGGGCCTCATCGGCCAGGGAACCCTGGTAGTCAAAGACCAGCGGGACCGGCTTTTTCAGGCGGAGCAGGTGGCCGATCAGGCAGCCCTCGTGCAGGTGAGCGTGGATCAGGTGGGGCGAAAAATCGCGCAGGCGGCGCTGGGCCAGGCGGAAGAGGAAGGCGTCGAGATAGAGCTTATGGGGGTTGGGCCCGGCCGAGAGCTGGCGGTACCAGGGGAAATGGCGGATGCGGTGGACCGCGACTCCCGGTTTCAAACCGGGAGCACTCAGGCCGGGCAGGTCGCGGCCGAGGTGGTAGGTCGCAATCTCCACCTCATGGCCCCGCTCCTTTAGCGCCCGCGCTTCCTCAAAAATCCGCACATGACAGCCCCGGTCCGCGAAGAAGGGGGTGGGCGCCAGCATTAAGATCCGGAGGGGTGTCACGGTTTACAGGAAAAAGTGCATAGTGCACAGTGCACGGTGCACAATCCACGGTTCACTGTCCACTGTGCACTCCTTCAGCGCTCCAGGACTTCGCGGACGAGATAGGTGGGCTTGTCCTGGATTTCGTAGTAGGAGCGGACGCTGATCTCACCCAGGAGGCCGAGCATGATCAACTGAATCCCGATGATGGTGAAGAGGGCGAACAGGATCAGGAAGGGGTTGCCGGTCATGTCCGTGCCGGAGTAAAGCTTCATCAGCACCATGGCCGCAAAGCTTAAGCCGCCGATGACCAGGGAGAGCAAGCCCAAAAGCCCGAACAGGTGAATGGGACGGGTGGAATAGCCGGTAAAGAAGATCACCGAGATCAGGTCAAGGAGGACCGCCAGGATCCGGGTCATGGAATACTTGGAACGGCCGTGCTGGCGGGGCCGGTGGCTGACTTCCACCTCGGCCAGCCGGGCTCCCGTCCAATAGGCCAGCACCGGGATCATCCGGTGCATTTCCCCATACAGGTGCAGGTGCTCGACCACCTCGCGGCGGTAGGCCTTGAGGGTGCAGCCGAAATCGTGGAGCGGAATCCGGGTCAGCCCGGAGATCAGGAGGTTGGCGAAGCGGGAAGGAAGCTGGCGGGTCAGCCAGGGATCTTGCCGCGCGCTGCGCCAGCCGGAGACCACATCAAAGCCTTCCTCCAACTTCCGGAGCAAAATCGGGATGTCCTCCGCCGCGTTCTGCAAATCCCCGTCCATGGTCACCACCACCCGGCCGCGGGCATGGTGGAAACCCGCGCTCAAGGCTGCGGTCTGTCCGAAATTGCGGCTCAGGCGCACCACCCGCACCCGTTCATCCTCCTGAAAAAGCTCGCGCAGCACGGCCACGGTCTGGTCCGTGCTCCCGTCGTCTATAAAGAGGATTTCGGCCCGGCCCGGCAAGCCCGACAGCACTCCGCACAGCGACTGATGGAGCGAGCGCAGACTCTCTCCCTCGTTGAACACCGGGATGATAATCGAAAGCTCTACTTTGGGTTCAATCGTCACAATTCTCGGAGACATGGACCAAGGGTTCCAGAGCCCTCAGCCGCTAACTAATGGAAATTCCCTAACCCGTTAACTATCAACCGCTTTCTCAGCACTCTCTTTATGATACTTTTTTTCCTCAAAAAGTTCAACGAAAAAGCAAGTTGAACCTCAAAGCGCTTTGCCCGCCCTCCTTGTTTCTTGTTATAATTCGGAAGAGAACGGTTGCATGGGTCATTCCGCCGCCTTACCGCGCCTCCTCCTGATTTTGAGCCTTGCGCTTATCGCCGGGCTCAACGCCCTGGCTTATCTACCGGGCCGGCACGGCCCCTGGAGAAGAGATCCGAATCTCCGGCAGGCCCGAATCAGAAAGAA
>Ga0299912_10000653_pt1 | contig 28837 bp, 21 predicted proteins | sample RVTome_2_FD_207667 | JGI IMG/M metagenome (GOLD analysis project Ga0299912, IMG submission 207667) | Soil microbial communities from uranium-contaminated site in the Upper Colorado River Basin, Wyoming, United States - RVT95D214 (version 2) ... | reverse complement strand
GAGAAAGCTTCTTTTTGTCCTTAAAATTATATTGAGGATTTTGAAGATTAACACCCAAAATCTCCCAATATCACCGTCTCTTCAGCCACTTGATGCATAATAGAAGAGACTTTTTCAGTGGCAACTACTTAGCAGAATTCCTAAACTCCCGCTAAATACAAAAGTATAATGTTACTCTCGTAGTGGCACGGCATGCCGTGCTCCCTACGGACCGCGATGCTCATAGAAGAGTAGGTCAGCGAGCCGTGACTCCTGACCGAATGGCAACCGCTCGTCAGGCGCTACGACATTACCGGCCGAATGAATATCCCGATGATATTTTTAATTATTTTGATAGCCTTCTTGTAAAAAGAAAGTAAGGCATGTCTTTCCGAGACCGGCTAAAATAGGCGAGAGCCGGGGACTTCTGTCCTACAGCACTATTTAATTCAGCATCAGTATTACCAGATATTGGTGAGTACGGCTAACGCATCCCGGCCTGATGATTTCGGGTATTAACCATTTTAAATAGTGTTTAAAAATTTTAAATCACCAGCTTGGCAGATCTCATAATATAAAGCATAGGGGCGTATAACTATACGTCCCTACAAGTTGCATTACAAAATTGTAATGACAACCTTGCCTGATTTATAAATATTATACCTTTTTCAACAAACCTTAAAGCACGGGAACAATTCTACCATTAAATTGATTGTGTTTTATAGAGACAGGGGGTTGTGTGTCAGTCCAAGAATTAGATGTTAATGAAACGATTCTTATCGTCGTTGGCGCCGATATTAAGCCGGAGCAGAAAGACCGTCCATTAGCCTATTGGCTTCAAAAGCAAATCGATAAAGCCACCGGCTTCGAAAAGACTCCATTCAGTAAAAGCATTGTTATCAGCGATGCCTTATTTAGCGGCGATAAGATAATTCAGGCCTGCCCAACAATATCGATTGGCGGACCGGGAGTTAATCTGGTCACTGCCGAATTGGTCAACGAATTGCCAATTTATATCAGTGAAGATTATCGCTACTATATTCAATGCGATGATAAGCCGGGCAAGAATCGCGTTCTGATCTGGGGCATGGATCAAGAGACTTCGTCGGGGGCATTAAACATCTTCGTCGAAAGTGGACTTATGTACGATTTTCTGAAAAAGGTTTGGCGGCAAAAAAGCCAGCCGGTTTAAACAAACTTAATTTTATTAATTATCCCCTTGCCATTGCTTTTTAATTTTTACTCCAAACCCAATTCTCTTTTCAGGAATTGTCCGGTATAGCTGTTCTTGACTTTTGCTACCTGTTCAGGCGTTCCGGCCGCCACGACTCGTCCGCCTTCATCGCCGCCTTCGGGGCCTAAATCGATAATCCAGTCGGCGGTTTTTATTACATCCATATTATGTTCAATGACCAACACCGTATTGCCGCGGTCAACCAGAGTATTGAGAACCTGCAAAAGCTGGCGGATATCATCGAAATGCAAGCCAGTAGTTGGTTCATCGAGAATATACAGCGTATTACCGGTAGCTACTTTAGACAGCTCAGTCGATAGCTTGACTCTTTGCGCCTCACCGCCCGATAAGGTTGTCGCCTGCTGGCCGAGATGTATATAGCCCAGTCCGACATTGGCCAGGGTTTCAAGCTTGCGATTGACAACCGGAATGTTCTTGAAAAATTCCAGCGCTTCATCCACCGTCATATCGAGCACATTGGCGATTGACTTGCTCTTGAATTTGATTTCCAGCGTATCGCGATTATATCGGGCGCCTTTGCAGACCTCGCAAGGCACGTACACATCCGGCAGAAAGTGCATTTCGATTTTGATAATGCCATCACCCTCGCACGCCTCGCACCGGCCGCCTTTGACATTAAACGAAAACCGGCCCGGGCTGTAGCCGCGAACTTTTGATTCGGGCAATTGCGAAAACAGATCGCGGATATGAGTGAACACGCCGGTGTAAGTAGCCGGATTGGACCGCGGCGTGCGGCCTATAGGCGATTGGTCTATATCTATTACTTTATCGATTTTGCCAAGTCCAATAATATTATCATAAGCCAGAGGAGTGGTTTTTGAACCATAGAAATTCTGCGCCATGACCCTATAAAGCGTTTCATTGACCAGGGTGGATTTGCCTGATCCGGAGACACCTGTAATGCATACAAAAAGCCCCAGCGGAATATCGACCCTGATATTTTTCAGATTATTACCTCTGGCTCCGCGAAGCGAGATGAAATCGCCATTGCCTTTATGCCGTATTTGGGGCACCGGAATTGATAGCTTGCCTGACAAATATTTGCCCGTGATCGAATCGGGAGAACGTTTTATCGCCAAAGGCGTGCCGGCGGCCACGACCTCGCCGCCTTTTAAGCCGGCTCCCGGCCCCAGATCCACAACATAATCAGCCGTCTCGATAGTTTCACGGTCGTGTTCGACAACTATTACCGTGTTGCCCAAATCGCGCAAGGTAGTCAGGGTATTGAGCAGGCGATTATTGTCGCGCTGATGAAGGCCTATCGAAGGTTCATCGAGGATATATAAAACTCCCACCAGCCGGGAACCGATCTGAGTGGCTAACCTGATACGTTGAGCCTCGCCGCCCGATAAAGACATGGCGGCCCTGTCCAGAGTGAGGTAATCCAGACCGACATCGACTAAAAAGCCCAGCCGCTGATTAATCTCTTTTAAAATCTGGCGAGCTATAGTAGTTTCCCTGCGATTGAGTTTCAATCTCGAGAAGAAATCTCTGGCTTGTTTAACCGACATGGCGGTAACCCGGGCGATTGAATAGTCATTGAGCATAACCGATAGCGCTTCGGGCCGAAGGCGCGCGCCATCACAGGCATCGCAGGGTTTAATCGACATGAATTGCTCAATCCAGGTGCGGATGCTCTCGGATTTGGTTTGACGGTAGCGACGCTTAAGATTATTGACAATGCCCTCAAACCTGTCGAAATGTTCCCATCGCCCGCGCCCGTCAGAATGATTAAAAACAAAATTGATTTCGTCCTTGCCGGAACCGTACATTATTATTTTTTGAAATTTGGGTGATAACTCGGCAAAGGGAATATTTAGCGAGAACTTATAGTGCTTCGCGACCGCGTCTATCAGACCGAAATAATAACCACCGCGCGGAATCCCCCAAGGGATTACAGCGCCCTCGGCGATAGATATCGATTTATCCGGCACGATTAGCTCTTCATCAAGCTCCATTCTGGTCCCCAAACCCGAACAGATTGGGCAGGCGCCATAAGGGGAATTGAACGAAAACATTCTCGGCGAAGGCTCTTCATAAGAGATGCCGCATTTTTCGCAGGCATAACGTTCGGAAAATACCCGTTCGCCTTTACCGATAGTTTCTACAGCGACCAGACCTGAACCCAGTTTAAGCGCTGTTTCCAGCGAATCGGTCAGACGTTTGCGTATATCATTTTTTATTATCAAACGATCGACAATTACTTCGATGGAATGTTTCTTTTTCTTGTCGAGCTGAACAGCATCATCGATTTCCAACGCCTGGCCATCCACCCGAATGCGGATAAATCCCTCCCGCCGAATTTGATCGAAAATATCCTTGAACTCCCCTTTGCGGCCCCGGACTATCGGTCCCAGAATGTTCACCCGGCTGTTAACGGGCAGTTCCATGATAGAATCGGCTATTTGCTGAACAGTTTGCTGGCTTATTGGCTCCTTGCATTTATAGCAATGCGGGATACCTATGCGCGCGTATAATAGCCTGAGATAATCATAAATTTCAGTGACCGTGCCGACAGTCGAACGCGGATTTTTAGCCGCTGACCGCTGCTCGATAGAAATAGCAGGCGATAAGCCATCAATAAAATCGACATCCGGCTTCTCCATCAGGCCCAGAAACTGACGGGCATAGGCCGACAGCGATTCGACATAGCGGCGTTGCCCTTCGGCGTAGATCGTATCAAACGCCAGCGAGGATTTGCCCGATCCCGAGAGGCCGGTGATTACGACTAACTTATTGCGGGGTAAACTGATATCAATATTTTTAAGATTATGCTCACGCGCGCCCCTTATTACTATTTTTTCGTCATTCATTTTATTTCCACACCTATTCCAACCAAAGCATTAACAAATGTTCACTATAATAATGAACAGTATGTCAAATGTCAACCCGGTTTTTTGGGGCTAACCAGTAAATATAATCAAATAGTAAACCGGAGGCAAGAGTTAGAGTAAAAAAACTAGGGGAGGGAATTGGATTTCATATAGAAAAATGTCATGTTTTAGCCAGTTTAACAAGTTCCTTAAAAATCTCAAGATCCGATTGGCTGGCAAACGCCTGCCTGGGGATAACAATAGCGATTTTATCGCCGGTTTTGATATAATAGCCATGCCTGGTCTTGATTATGCTTTTGATATCTTTCCAGGTGCGAGTAATTTTCCCCTGCTCGTTAAAAACAGCGATGCCCGCGGAATTAATAATATAACTTCGCCGGGTCATCGCCTTATTGACAGTTTCGTTATTGACGAAAAATATCTGAAGCAATATTGCTGCTACCGAGCCGGCACAAATCGAGAATCCCACTCCGAATCCCATCACGGCCCATATTATCGTAGTTTTCAGATCGCCTGATGGAGTTTTTAAAGCAATTACAAAAGCCGTAATAGCCAAGGTGAAAAAGACAACAGCTCCAATCACCAGCCATTTGACAAAATAAATATTATACCAGAACAGATCGGATCTTGTCAGCGAATATGACAGATTAATGGTCATGCTTGCGCCCGAATCTTCGGGATCAGATTCTTTAAATTTATCATCCATATATTCGCCATTTTTGCCTGTATGCAAATCAGAATTTGAGAAAGGCAAAATCCTCAATTTACGCGCCCTGACGAAATTTAGCAGGCCTGTCATCGGCGCCCTTTTACTTTCAAGGGATTCTATCGATGATTTCGATTTTGGCGCCTCCGTTTTCTAATCTAGGAATATCGGCTTTCAATATTTCTCCGCGAAATATCATGTAGCCATCATCGCATTCGCTTGATTTGATTTGAACCGTTTTGGAAATTAGAGCTATGATTTTCCGGTCGCCCTGGGGCACACGGATTTCGAGATTGGCGTATAAGCTGATACTGGCCTCGAGTAAAGTTTTCTTTAGTGAATCGATACCCTCGCCGGTGACAGCCGAGACAAAACAACAGCCGGGATAACGGACTTTCATATTATGGCGCAATTCGGGATTATCCGCCAAATCGATTTTGTTGAACACGATAAGCCGCTTCAAACCCCCGGCGTTGATTTCAGTTAAAACCTCGTTAACAACATTGATTCTATCGATAATGTCGGAGGCTTTAAGATCAACCACATGGATCAGCATATCGGCGGAACTGGCTTCCTTGAGCGTGGATCGGAATGAAGCAACCAAATCAACGGGCAGTTTTTTTATGAAACCCACCGTGTCAGTCAGCAAGACTTCGTTTTTGCCTCGCAATTTTAGTCGCCGGGTAGTTGAATCGAGGGTGGCAAAAAAGCGGTTAGCGACCAGAGTTTTATCGCCGGTCAGACAATTAAACAAGCTCGATTTGCCGGCATTGGTGTAACCGACAAAGCAAAAATTGATTTTATCGCTTCGTCGTTTTCTTTGGGTTATTCGTTCGGCGTCGATTCTGTTAAGCGATTTTTTCAATTCGGCGATTTTTTTTCGCACCATGCGACGGTCAGTTTCGAGCTGGGTTTCACCGGGGCCGCGCGTGCCAATAGCCGACTCTTGCCTTTCCAGATGCGACCAATGGCCGGCCAGACGAGGTAAGAGATATTCTAACTGGGCTAATTCCACCTGCGTCTTCGCCTCACGAGACCGGGCGTGGCGGGCGAATATATCCAGAATTAGAGCGGGCCGGTCAATCACAGCGATATCCAGATAATTTTCAAGTTTTTCCTGCTGGGATGGCGTCATATCGCCATCGTAGATAACCAATTGGGCTTTAGTGTTTGAGCATAGCTCTTTTATTTCCGCGAGTTTGCCTTCGCCAAACAGATGCCCGGGGTGAAAGCGATCACGGGCCTGAACCAGTTCACCGACCACTTGGCCGCCCGCCGAGCGGCATAGAGTCGCCAACTCCCGCATCGACTCTTCAACCGCTTCTATTTGCTGATTCGGCAGTTTTATCCCTGCCAGGATTACGCGATCCTGTCGAACTTTTTCAATATCGAGGAAACTTTTTTTCAGAATAATTCCTTCGTGCGTTCTTCGAGTAAATCATACAGATCGACGGCTTCAGTTTTGCGCATATTTTTAGGGGGAAGATCTATTACCTTAATTTTCTTATAAAATCTCGGCGTATCAATTTCGATGACATCCCCCGGCTTGACTATCACAGCCGGTTTGGCGCGATGGCCATTTATAAACACCATACCTTCGTCGGTGGCCGTTTTAACCAGTGACCTGGTTTTCAGTAACCTGGCTATCGCTATGAACTTATCAAGACGCATCAGATCACATTTTTATATCGATGAAATATCTGCTGTGAACATCCGCCAGCCATTTTTCCAATTCTTTTTGCGTTTTAAATCTTTTGGCTATCGCTTCGATATCATTATAATCTTCTTTGAAATCAAGCGGCCGGGCATCTTTTTTATCAAGGATTTTCAGAATATGATAGCCAAATTGACTTAGAACCGGCCTGGATATTTCGCCAATCTCAAGTCCGGCCAGAGCTTTGCTAAATTCATCGGATAGTTCATCGGCGGCGTACCACCCGATATTGCCGGCGCTGGTCGCGGAATTCTCATCATCGGAAAAAGCAGCCGCCAATTGACTAAAATCCGCCCCATTGATTAAAGCCGTGTACAAAGAATCACAGAGAATTTTGCTTTGCTGAATATCATCTTCAGTGGGCTCGAATTTGAATAAAATATGGCTAACCTTGATACTGTCATCCTGCTTTTCAGTACATTTGATAATATGATAGCCAAATTGAGTTTCCACAATATCCGAAACGCCGCCGGGCGATAATTCGAATGCGGCCTTCTCAAAATCCGCCACCATATCACCATGACCGAACCAGCCAAGATCACCGCCATTAGATGCCGAACCGTCAGCAGAATAAGTTTTAGCCAAAAGACCGAAATCCTCGCCAGACCTGGCCTTATCTAAAATCAGTCCAGCGAAGGCCAATAGGGAATCACGAGTGGATTGGCTGGGGGAGGCGGTTATCAGGATATGAGCAATCTGTACGCCGGCCGGGCGCTGGGGAAGACTATCAACGAATTCATTATAAAATTGCTTTACTTCCCCCGATGAAATTGTAATGCTCGATAACCGTTTGTCCAGGAACCTCTCTTTATACAATTGGTTTTTGACTTCATCCTTATAGCGGCTCCTGAGTTCTTTTAATGTCAATCCCTCGGATGTGAGTTGGGATAGAAACACTTCCTCCGAAGGGAATTGTCTTTTTATCCGCTCGATATGGCTGTTCAAGGCATCTTCAATTTCTCGGCCGGTTACTTTGATAGTTGTGTCTTTTTCCGCTTCGATTAAAATCAACTTGTCATCAACCATTTGCTTCAGTATCTCGTGGCTTAAACTATCGATCAGAGCTTTATTCGAAAGATCAACATTAGATTCCATGGTCAATAATTGAAGTTGGGATTGCACTTCAGAGATAAGGATTATTCTGTCGTCAACGGTGGCGGCGATGCCATCTAGAACTTCTTGAGTTCGGGCGCCGGCGAAAAGGCTTAGCCACAAGCCAAAGATCAGGATGGTCAATTTGTCATTTAGCTTCATCGAGTGGATACCTCTTGATTTCGGCCGAACCGGTTAAGCGATTCACCAATTCCTTATAGCTGAATTGCTGCCGGTCGGCCATAATAGATTCCGTAATTTCCCCGCGAATATCGTCGAGAGGCAATTTGAATCCGGCGGCTTTTTTGTCCTCCAGAAGGAATATATGGTAATAACCGCTCTGAGCCTTGATCGGCAACGTGAATTGCCCTATGCTGATGGCATTAAGGGCAGTGACCATATCATTCTCCAGACTGGACGAAGTTAGCAATCCGAGTTTTCCTTCCTGTTTGCGTGTTTGCTCATCCTCGGAATAATCAGCCACCATAGAAGCAAAATTATCACCTTTTTTCAGACGATTGTAGACCGCTTCGGCACCGCTTTTGCTCGATAGCACGATATGCCGCAATTTGAACATATCTTCCTGAGCCACAAAAAGGTCCTCGTTATTTTGATAGACTGAATCAACTACGGCGTCTGTTATATTCAGATCGTCGGGAATTGACATATCCACGAATTTGGCCGCGATGACATCTTTGCGCTTTTGCTCAATCATATTTTTTATGGATTGGTCTTTGTCAATTTTATGCTTTAAGGCCTCCTGATACAACAATTCAGTTTCAATCCAGGAGTCAATCGCTCTTTGTAATTGCTCTTTATTGATGGATGAACGGTACTCCAAAGGAAATTGATCAAGTAAAAACTCATATGTGAGCTTACTGCCATTGACTTCGGCGATTACTTTGCCTTCTTGCTGGGCATTTGAACAGCTTGCCAGACACAGCAAGCCAAAAAGAAAAATAGCGATAAAATTAACTTTCATCTTTCAGCTTCCCTGTTTCAAGGTTTTGTTTAATAAAATCAAAATCAATAAAGAATGGGACCTTCTTTTTTTGCATCTCTAACCAATTTTGATTAACATTATATTTCTTCCCGCCTAAAATCTGGGTTTTTACCGATCCGGCCACTTCTGAAAGCGGTCTGGTATAGGCCGGCTTAACATCGGTTACCATAAACACCGCCCATTTCCCTTCGTAAGCGATCGGCCCCGCATATGATCCTTTTTTCTTGCCTTTAACAGCGTTGTATACCAGCGGGAATCGCTTTTCGGAACAATAACCGAAATTTCCTCCGGTGCCGGCAAAACCGGGCCTTACGGTTTTCTCTACCAACTGAGAAAAGGGTATGTCGATTTTAAGCTGGCGCATTATTTCGGCTGCCTCAGTTTCCGTTTCCGACAATATCTCTGAGACTTTAAATTGCTCCGGTTCCTGGTAGTTATGAATTCGATCTTTATAACCTTGTTCGATCTCTTCATCGGTGACAGTAATTGTGTCCAAAATATGCTCCATTTGCATTTTATAGTAAACCAGACCGAGAATAGTTTCGTCGTACCTCCGCTTATATTCGGGCGTGTTCTCCAGTCCGGTTTCCAGGCCATACAAATACATCAACCTGTAGACCAACAAATACGATAACGTTTTCCGGGCCATCTCCATGTTATCAAAATTAATCCCGTCTCTTTGGAAAAATTTATTCAATTCACTGATAAATTCGGCACCTGTATACTGATAATTGTCGGCCCGGGCGATAACCATTTTCGATTCCTGATCAGTCAAATTCTCAGTTTTTATAAATAAACTCAGCGGCTGGGCCATTCCTCCGGAGGCTTTTCTGAAAGCTGATGCTTTATCGGCAAGTACGCGGATTGAATCGTCAAAGACTTCATAATTAAGATGTTTTTCGAGGAATTTCAGATATGTCTGCTGCAATTGATCTCTTTTTTGAATGGAATGGGTTATTCTGTATTCGCTCTTTTCGGTTTCGTAATCCGCCTCACCATGTTTTCTTCTATCAATCAATTTCAACACGTGCCAGCCAAAGGGCGATTTGACTGGTGACGAAATCTCGCCGGGCTTAAGGCTGAAAGCGGCTTCCTGAAGTTCATCGAGAGTATCCGTGATCCTAAGCCAGCCAAGATCGCCTCCGCGTTCGCGGGTAATTTCTTCCTCGGAATATTGGGCTACTGTTTCGCCAAATTTTTCGGGTTCCGATTTAAGAAACTCGGATAAGCTATCCGCCAAAGATTTTGAACTGACAACAAGCTGGGCCAATTGTATTTCTCCGCCAAACTTATCCCAATACCGACGTACATCTTTTTCGGTGATCTTCAGCTTATCAGTAACTTCTCTTTTGTAAACAATTTCATATAACATCCTGACGACCTGATTGGAATCCACTTCGACAGAATCCCGTAAACCGATTTTCATCCCGGCATCCGCGATTAAGAGCTTATCCATATGCTGTTTGATAAAATCCTCTTTTTTGAACCATTCATCATCCGGGTCCTTGTAATTAAATCGAAGCAAATTATATTCCATATCGAACACGGTGACTTCAATATCACCGGCTTTGGCCACTACTCTAAGATCCATCCTGGATTTAGGTGAGCAGCCGGCCGCGATTATTATTAAGAGGAAAAAATACAATACTTTTTTCATGAATTTCAACTCCTTTGATTCCCTGTTCCTATTAACATTGGCTATAATAATACTCAATCCTGCATTTTCTGCAATACATTTTTAGCCGCTTCCGCCGTTTCATTATCATCTTTTAAGCCTATTTGTACCATAAAGTTTCGCCCATACCTGAATTCGAGTTTCTCCGGGATAGCCGAAACCCATCGCTCTATTCTTTTCCGGCTGATCCCGCCGTTATCACGGAATTCAAGTGTCATTACATTACGTTTTAATTGCACAGAAATCAGGCCTATCTTTTTAGCCAATAGCCTGATAGCCGCCAGACCGGCCAAATTGACGGCGGCTTCCGGGGGCGGGCCATAACGGTCGCTTAGCTCGAGCATTAAATCATCGATGGCTTCGAAATTATTAACGCCGCTGAAACGCCGATAAATATCGACTCGTTGACCGCTGTCAGTAATATAATTTTCAGGCAAAAACAGGTCAAGATCGGTAGTAATTTTAACATCAGCGAAATGCTCCTCGGAAGTCTTGCCTTTTAGTTGAGCCACGGCTTCCTCCAGCAATTTGATATAAAGCTCAAATCCGACTTCCTCGATAAAACCATGCTGCTGGGCGCCAAGAAGATTACCGGCTCCCCTGATCTCCAAATCGCGCATGGCCAGATGAAAGCCGGAGCCAAGTTCCGTGAATTCCTCGATTGCCTTCAGCCTTTTTCTCGCCTCGCGGGTAAGCAGTTTTAACGGCGGTATCAACAAATAAGCGTAAGCCCGATAATGCGACCTGCCAACTCGGCCGCGAAGCTGATAAAGCTGGGCCAGGCCAAGTTTATCCGCCCGGTTAATGATAATTGTATTGACCGATGGGATATCCAGACCCGATTCAATAATCGTAGTCGAAAGCAAAACCTGATATTTTTTATCTAAAAAATTCTTCATCACTTTTTCGAGCTCGCGTTCCGACATCTGACCATGTCCGACTCCAATATTCACCAGTGGCAGAAGGTTCTTCAAATAGCGATAGAAAGCCCAGATCGATTGGACGCGGTTGTGAACTATAAACGCCTGGCCGCCACGATCGAGTTCCCGATTAACTGCGTCTACAATGATACGATCGGAAAACAGAGCGACTTCGGTCGTAATTGGCAACCGTTCTTTTGGCGGCGTATTAATAATCGACATATCACGGGCTTCGGCCAGCGATAGGTTTAAAGTTCGCGGTATGGGCGTCGCGGTTAGGGTAAGGACGTCGATTTGTGATCTTAGTTTCTTTATCTTTTCCTTTTGGGCTACCCCGAATCTCTGTTCTTCATCGATAATTAAAAGCCCGATATTTTTGAAATCGATATCCCTTTGCAGCAGTTTGTGCGTTCCGATTACGATATCAATAGTGCCTTCGGTTAATCCTTGCTTAATCTTCTTAACCTCCCGTGGCGTGCGGAAACGAGACATCATCTCAATTTTAACCGGAAAATCCGCCAGGCGTTCGGAAAACGTGGTCAAATGTTGGATAGCCAGAATAGTTGTCGGCGCCAGGATCGCTACTTGTTTGCCGGAATCGACTGCTTTCAAGGCCGCTCGAATCGCCAATTCGGTCTTGCCATAACCGACATCACCGCACACCAGCCTGTCCATCGGTATGTCCTTCTCCATGTCGGCTTTGATATCATCCATAGCTTTAAGCTGGTCGGGGGTTTCCTGGTATTCAAATGAGGTTTCCAGCTGACGCATCCAGTCCGAATCTGGCTTAAAAGCGAAACCCGGGAATGTTTGCCTTTCCGCGTAGAGCGCCACCAGTTCGCCGGCCATCTCCATGAGCACCCTCTTGGTTTTGGCTTTGGTTCTTTCCCAGGTACTGCTTCCGAGTTTTGACAAGCGCGGCGCGCCCTCCTTGCCGGCGTATTTCTGGACCCGGTTGAATTCTTCCACGGGAACGTAAAGTTTATCATCGCCCAGATACAATAAGCTCAGGCAATCCCGTTTATGCCCATCGACAACAAGCGTTTCCAGGCCTTTGAATCTGCCGATGCCATAATCGATATGTACGATGTAGTCGTCGGGATTTAAATTGGTATATGAGGATAGAGCTACGCCTTCCCGGAACCGTCTGAAGGTCCGTCTTTTTTTATGACGGGCGAATATCTGATGATCAGCCAGTATCCAGCTTCTTAATTCTTTAATAGCGAATCCGCAGGATAACCTGGCCACATGCAGATCAATTGGTATATCGCTATCCTCTAAAATTTCCGCTATCCGCTCTTTCTGACCGGCGCTTTCGCACAGGATGTTTAACTGATAGCCTTCATGATACAATTCATTGAGGCGGTTTCTCATATAATTGACATTCGAGCTTAGAAATTCTTGAGGCAACGTCCGAAATTCAATTTCCGGGGCGCCCTCCGGTAAAGAGCCGTTTAGATCTATCAGATTAAATTTGCCAAGCCATTGATCCAATTTCTCACCAGAAAGATAGATTCTTTCCGGTGGGGCGACCGGGATATCAGCGATAGTACTGAATCTCTCCCGCGCTGTTTCAAACACGTTCGCGATTTCATTGCGGCAAGCTTTTATATCATCGGTGAAAACCATGGAATTATCCGGCAGATGATCGAAAAGATTCATCATATTCAAGCCCAGGCCCGGCCAGATAAATTCGAGGCCGTCGTAATCGCTGTTATCGCCTAAAGCGACATGCAGAGCCTGCGCCTGGGATTCATCCAGACATTCCACGAAAATATCGATTATAGAATAATCGAATACAAGTTCACGCCGCGGCAAGATAAAAGTTGATCCGATTTGCCGGGTCGAACGCTGAGTAAGCACGGAGAAATGCCTGATAGAATCTATTTCGTCGCCGAAAAATTCGATCCTGACCGGATCATCATCATTGGGCGTGAACATATCGACCAGCCCGCCCCGAACAGAATATTCTCCCAACATCTCGGTCATCGGACAGCGTTTATAATTAAGCCGGGCCAATAGCTCGATCAGTCGATTATGCTCGATCTGTTGGCCCTGTTTGAGGTTCAAGCTGTTTTCCAGTAGCATTTGACGGCTGATGGTTGGTTCAATTAATGCCTTGACCGGCGCGACGATTATTATCGGTTTGCCGGGGTCAACAGCCTGGTTAAGATTGAGATTATATAATGTCAGCAGGCGTTGGCCGATCACCTCGGTATGCGGAGCCCTGATTTCATATGGCGCGATCCCCCAGGCTGGAAAAAGGTTAACGACTCCCTCGCCGAGAAACGCCTTTAAATCATCGTACAACTTGTCAGCGTCATCGATTTCGGGCGCGATAACCAGAGTTGGCCTGAGTGTTTTCCTGGCAGTGTAGGCTATTATCATGGCTTTGGCGGACCCTGTCAACCCCGATAGATTGATGCCGGTTAGGCCGTCGTTCAGACTTTTATCCAGCCGTTGGATGGCTTCGGTAATTTCAATGTCTTTTAATAATTTTTGTAGAAACATAAACACAAAAACCCCGCCGACCAAATTGGCGCGGGTGTTACAAAATTATTTTCCTTCTCTTCAATCCTGTTTTCGTGCCACCAAAATCATTCGCGGCGATTTGGCTGAATATAAAGAACCATCGAAATCGCCATAAACATCGGTTAAAACCAGGCCGATTTTGGCAAACATCGCCAGCATCTCTCTTAAGGTATACAGCCGAAACGATGATTCCAATTTGCGATCCTGGGTTTTGTGGTTGACCAGATGATGAACTATTTCAAGGCGGGATTTGAAAAAATCAAAAAACCGCTCTTCGAGAATGGCCGTGCCATTTTCAATATTCCATCTTTGCCACTGCCCCGAATGAATAACATAATCCCTGTTGATTGAATCGATTATAAACTGTCCTTCAGGCTTCAAAGCCTTGGCCACGCCTTCGAGGACTTTTAAATCTTCCTCCTCGGTATGGAAAAAACCGAAAGCGGTAAACAAATTTATTACCGCGTCAAATTCGTTTTCATGCTGAATCTCACGCATGTCTCTTTGTTCGAGACTGATTTTTATATCGAGCATTTCCGCTTTTCGGCGCGCATGAGCTAAGAATCTTTCCGACAGGTCAAGACCCGTCACGTCAAACCCGCTTTGCGCAAGCACCAGCGAATGACGCCCAAACCCGCAGCATAAATCGAGGATTTTCGCCGGGGGACTGATATTAAGCATTCTAAGAACCCCTTCAACTTCCGAGGGAGCGCTTTTTTCGGTGTACGAATAAAGCCGCAAATAATTGTCATCGAAATATTTTTCCCACCAATCCATCCACTATCCTTTAAAAAAGCTTCGGGCAATTACTCTGTACACCAGTTTGGCCGCCGTGAAATCGGCGTAGGTCAGGCCCGCCCTGGGCGATAATTCGACAACATCAGCGCCGACAATTTTTTTCTGAGAAGCCAGTGAATTTAAAATGCTCATCATCTCATCCCAGTTCAAACCGCCCGGTTCCGGGGTTCCTACCGACGGCATCACCGAGGGGTCGAGGCCGTCAAGATCAATAGTGATATAAACATTTTCACTTAATTTGGCTATGCTTTTTTCGATAATTTCTCTGTTATTTCTAATTTGAAACAGTCTGACAATATTGCAATTATATTTAGCTTCATTTTCACAGCCGCAAAAACTTCGGATGCCAAAAGCTAAAAACGGCGTCATTTCTGCCACTCGAGCCATGACACAGGCATGAGAGTATTTGCTTCCTTGATACGAATCCCGCAAATCGGCATGCGCGTCTATTTGAAGCACCGATAAATTTGGGTACTTTTGTTTGTGAGCTTTCACCAAACCGGCAGTAATCGAATGTTCGCCCCCTAAGGCCATCACGAATTTGCCATCGTTAAGCAAATCAAGACAAGCTGAATAAATTGCTTTTTGCATATCCTCAGGCCCGGATACCACTTGCGCCATTTCCGACATGGTGGCAATGCCAATCTCGGAGGGATCAAGCCCAAGATGGTCGTCATAGGTCTCAACCTGCCGGCTGGCGCTAATTATTGCTTGAGGTCCCAGACGGGCGCCAATTTCGAAAGACAGCGTCAAATCGTAAGGGATTGGCAAGATGACCGCCTTCGCGGTCTTATAAGAAGAGAGCCGTTCCGGCAGAGCCAAAAAATTGTATGGCACATGTTCGTACATATCAACTTACCACAAAAAACCATCGAGACGCCGCCTCGATCGGTTCATCCGTATTGAATGAAGTCACAGATATCTCATCAAAACCGGCAATTGTCAAAGCCTCGGCAACGATATCCAGAGGAAAAGAACATTCCTTAACCAGTTGCACAAAACGTTTATAGGAATTGCCCCCGGATTTCACGAATCCCTCAATGGTAACCTCGGCCTTTATCTTTTCCGGATAATAATGTCCGTTAATAATCACATAATAATCGGGTTGTTTGCGAATATCGATAGCCTCCCATCTTTCCAAACCCTCCGGCGAGAGCATATCGAAAATAAAGAAACCGCCCGGTTTTAAATGTGCTCTGGCTGTCTTGAAAGCTTTCTTGATCGCCGATAGGCCGCTTAAGTGATTGATGCTATCAAAAAAACAAACTGTTAAATCGTATTTTTTATTTAGACGAACATTTACTATATCGCCGTGGTAAAATTTGACTCCTTTATTCTTGCGGCGGGCTTGAGAAAGCATCTTCCAGGATAAATCGACTCCGGTAAATTGAAGTTTCGAACGTCTCAAGATATATTCGAGTTCACCGGTACCACAGGCTAAGTCGAGTACAGTCTCATAGCCATGGCCGCGGAAGGCCACGAAATTTTTCAAACGCTCGGCGCTGAACCGGGCGAATCCGTTCCAACCCAGCAAATCGTAGTAGCCGGCAAAATCGCCGTAAACATTAGCATCTGTCATCATAATTCCGCGATAACCGCTGAACAAGAATATCAGCAGCTATAGATTGATTCGACGATTTTTGATTTTCCATGATAGAAGTCTGCTCAAATCTCCCAAAATTTCGTTATAAAAATGTCACTTTTCCGTTGCCTCCGCTTCTACGAAGTTTTGCGAGAGGCCGGAAGGAAAAGCGGATTTTCGCCAGCGCTAATCCGCCAGGAAAATGGCCGCCGCGACTACGGTTGTCCACAAGCCTTTTTTATCGCCCCTGGCCGATTGGGTGACATTCATCGTTCTAACAATTTTGCCCGAGATCTTGTAGATTTCCTTTTTCTCGTCATAAGATTTATCTACGTCAAATTCGATACCCAAAGTCGAAGCCAACATGCCGGCGGCTAAATCCTCCGCGTAATCACCGCTGATACGCTCAGTCTGACCGAATGCGGTATGTTCGGACAGGTAGCCGTATTGTGACCTGTCATTCGGTATAGCCAGGCCAACCGAAGCTGAAACCAGGCGGTTTGGTTCGTTCGTTTCATTGCGGCTCATAACCGAAAAAACTATCTGGCCGGGGAAGAGCTCTTTTAGGCCATTTTTTTTGGCAACAAGTTTGCAATGGGGCGGGAAAATCGATGAGACGTGAACCAGATTTACGCCGGCGATACCGGCTGATCTTAACGCCAGCTCAAAAGAAGACAGTTTCTCTTTATCAATGCCAACGCCTTTAGTTAAAAACACCTTTTTGGGAATTATCACCATAATCCATCCCTCTATTTTGTAATTACCAAGTGAAAATTAATAAATATAAAAAAAATCGATTATGCAAGATTAAATCACCATAATTATTTCAAATTGTAATAAAAAATAAGGCGCTTGTGCCAATTATCGCGGTTTTTAATAAGGATTGCCAACCAGAACAAAAGCTCCCCAGTAAAAAGGGTGAGCCGCCTGGTGTTGATCACGTCCCTTTTCAATTATACTTAAAATTGCCTGACGTAAAGCATCGCGTTTGGTGCTTCCGGCCAGCCAAATGGAGTAAAAACCTTCCATTAATTCGGATGTCTGCTTTTCTTGTATTTTCCACAAGCTCATCAGAATAGTTTCGGCTCCAGCATGTTGGAAAGCTCTTCTCAAACCGAACACGCCTTCGCCGTTTTTTATTTCGCCAACACCTGTTTCGCAGGCCGAAAGCGTTACCAACACCGTTCCTGAAAGGTTCAAACCCGACACTTCAAAAGCGGTTAAAATGCCGTCTTCTTTAGTCAAATCGATGTTATTTGAATTGTCAATTAAGCGATTCGCACCGGCCAGGACAATTCCCGAGCGCAAAAGCGGATTTTCTATAAATTTTCGCTGGATTAAACTGATATCTTCACAGAAAAATCCATGCGTAGCCAGATGAAGTACGCGGGGCGCCGCGACCATACATTTAAGATTTTCTTCAAGCGCGTCATCACCATAAAACATTTTGACCTCAAAACCATCATTATCTTCAAATGTTTTCGCAATAAACCCGGCTTCTTCACAGGCAAATGGAAGCGGATCAAACCTGTTTGAAAAGCAGTCGGCTGAACCCCTTGATGGCTCAAACGGATTTATTTCGACCCCATTAATTTCAGTTTGGTTCCGGCTATTTTCGCTATCGGCTCTTGTTCGATCCAGATCAAAATTCGGGCCAGCCATTAAGATTACCAAATTATTGGCTTCAGGTTCGTTGTTAAACCTAAGTAAATCGCGCCCTGAGGATAAATAGCTTAGCTTATATTGTTCGACGACATATTTGCCGCCAGGACAAGGCAAAATATCAAAAGGCAGAAGGTTTAACAGTCCATCGGGAGAGATAAAAATTTCAGAGGCCGATTCTGAAAGGGAAAGCATCGGTCTAAACACCAGGTCATATAATCGACCGGTCACTTTATTTAATTCCTCTTCGGCCTTGCTTTCACCTAAAGCGTAGATTCCGGCGCCGGCATCATAGATCATCTTTCGTGTCTGCCTGATCAGGCTATCTATCAAAGCCGCTTCGCCCAGGTCAATAATCGAAATATCTTTTTGCTTATTAAAAGTCAGCGCCAAATAGCAGGAATTGCTCGTCTTCTTTCTATCGCTTCCGATTTTCTCATAATCATAAGGTTCATACGCAACGATCTCCCAGAGAATGCCATTGTTCGGCAAGACTTTAGCCACATCATCCAGCTTAAAACGTCTCAGGGATAATTCCGTTCTGAATTCGGCGCAATCGCTGCTCAGCTCTGTTTCCAGAGAATCTTTAACATGATATAATAATTCCAATCTTTGTTGATATATGGCCGGTTCCAAGGTTTCCGCGCCGGACAAGGTTAAAGTGGATATCTCGCCGCAGATCCGGGCTAATTCCGATAATTTAACTTTTGTTTCTTTTTCCGCCGAGTGATAAGCTATTTCCTTTTCCGCCGTTACGGCGTCAACAACCGATGCCTTGCCTTTAAGGATCATTTCAAGGGCCGCTCTTTTCGATTCATCCGAATTTATTCTCGCGGCCAATGACAAAAACCTATCGTTGATTAAAGGATACTTATCGATATAATTTATTTTCTGGCCTTCGGAGGCATACACGAAAACGTCATCGATAAAATCAATTCTTGATTTTTGTGCGCTGATAAAATCCTTAAGGCTGGCGTCAAAATTGCGGGTAGAGGCGTGAAGTTTGGCCAGATTTTCCCGGCAAGAGGCCACATAAGGATGACCGGAACCGTAAGCTTGTTCATAAATAACCAGCGCCTTTAAATGATAAGCTTCAGATTCAGTATATTTCCCCTGATTATAGTACAAGGTGGCAAGATTATCATAGCTTGAAGCCAGTAATGAGTTATCCGGCCCCAGCGTTTTCAGCTTGATATCGAGAGCTTTAATGAACAATGTTTCAGCTTTGGCATATTGGCCAATATCCATAAAGAGGCTGGCCAAGTTATTCATAGTAGATGCTAATGCCAGCTGCCCCGGCCCACGCGCCTGTCCACGAATTTTAAGTGAGCGAACAAACAGAGACTCGGCTTTATCGTATTTACCCTGATTGTAATAAAGACTGGCTAAATTATTCAGACTGGCCGCAACTTGAGGATTATCGGATCCGAAAGATTTCTCTCTGATTGCCAGGGCTCGTTGATATAATGGCTCGGCTTCATCATAACGGCCTTGCTCATCATGAAGCACGCCCAAATTGTTCAAACAGCCGGCGACGTTAAAATGATCCGGGCCAAGTGTTTCTTCGTTAATCCTCAAAGCGCGTTTAAAAAGCGGCTCCGCCTCGGCGTAACGACCTTCAACCCGGTAAAGGCTGCCCAAATTATTCAAACCAAGCGCGACTTCGGCATGGTTTGGCCCCTGGATTTCCTCTCTAATCGACAGCATTTTTGCGTACAGGCTTTCGGCCTGAGCATATTTGCCGAGTGTTTTCGCCAATGCCCCTAAATTATTCAGGCTTCCGGCGACTTTCAGGCTTTTGCCGCCTAATGCTTTTTCCCTGATACTCAATGATTCGATCCAGAGTGATTCGCTGCTGATATAATCAGAGGCAAAATAACGGCATTTGCCAAGAACATTAAGAGTATAGGCCAGCGTGGTGTCGTTTTCGTCAAGGTTTTTTCTGGCAATGGCCACTGCCTGATATGCCAGGCTCTGCGCAGTATCCAGTTGTCCGGCTTGAGCCAGCGAATCGGCCAGTTTCGCCAACGCATTCGCGTTCTCGGCAAAAGCAGTATCGGGGATTATCGAATCAACAGACTTCGTCGAGACGGGATGAAGCATGCAAAAACAAACAGCGAATAATAATAAATATATGAAATATTTTGATCTCATTCTTAAATTCCCATCCCAACCTATGACGTAGGTGTCGGTATGTTTTATCTGACGATTTTAAAACTGTACTCTTTTCTGTCGTATGGAGGCTTGGCCCGCGGATCGGTAATCGTCAGAATATAATCACCAACTTTCATTTTAGAAATAGGCGCTACAAGGCGCCCCGTCTGAAAACTATCAAAATTCCGAAAATCAGAATCCATGTATATAAGATCACCTTCGACGGATTTGATCTCGACAATGTAACTCTTTCCCTCCTCAGCTCCGTCAAACACAAAATTAATCAACCCTTCATCATCGCCGCTTTGTTTTAAAATCGAATTATCGGCTGACCTGATTGGGAGAAGGTTGATGACCTGAACTGCTCTCACCTGTTGTTTTGGTGATATCAATAGACTGCGAAAGACCGGGACAATCATTAGCAGGATAATAAAATAAAACAGCGCCGGTCTGAGAAAATAGGGCTTTTCGGATGGCCACAGCAGATGCCAAAATCTCATTTTAGCCTCCCGCTCCAGCGGCCGGTTGTCCTGTAAGCCGGAAATTAAATCTTTCACGGCTTTATCCGATGCCAGTAAGGATGATTCCGCGGCAAAGTTTCGCGCCTCAGCGAAACAAAATTCGCATTCCAAAAGATGGATTTCGAATTGCTCGATTTCTTCCTCGCTTAAAGTATTTAATTCGTAAGCATGGAGAAGCGAGCCAAGCCGGCTATTAGTACAATGTTTCATGGTTATACCCTGTCTGATTCAAGACACTTTTTTAACATTTTTCTGCCTCGGTTAAGAATTACATAGTAGTTATTGCGGTTTACCTGAAGCATTTCAGTGATTTCATCCGTTTTGTAACCCTGATGGACCAGATTTAGCACCTGGGTATACCTGGAGTTGACTTTATTTATCTTTTTCAGGCAATTCATTAATTTCCTTTTCAATTCGAAATCGTTTGTTTGTGAAATATCCGCCATATTATTTTCAAAAGCCTGACCCGCGGCTACATTTTTCCGACGGGAAGCGGCTGACTGAAAATAGTTACCGATTTTCATTTTAAGCACGCCATATGCCCAGGCTTGAAAGCTGTTGCTAAACTCTTCATTTTTGTATTTTTCAAGAACCGTTATACAAGCCTCCTGAGCAATATCTTCCGCATCCGTTGTCTGAATATGTTGTTTGGCGAAATGCCCGAATCTTACCAATAAATGTTCAAATAACTTATTTTCAGCCTCTTTATCGCCCGACAACGCCTTGGCTAATAACTCTTCCATGGAACTCCAGTACCTGAATCGCCGCTACATCAATGACCTTTTAAGGTATTTACTATCCTGTCTGCATGTCAAGACTAAAAAAACAGGTCAAAACCAATTATAAGTGAAAATACTTTGTAAGATCTCATAGTCTTTTCAAACAAGACTCTATAGGAGAAATGCCCATGGTGTTTAAGCTATCTTTCTAATGATATGGCGAATTATGTTTATTAATACAACAATCGAAGCAACAGGTCTAATAAATAAATGAAGTGCGCAATTGGCAGCCGGTAAGAAAAATGATGCTCTAAACCGGATGCAAATTTTGAAAGGAGGATTTCGTAAGTATAATCGCGCCAAATTTTAACAGGTCTGAAGGCTTTTTGAATCAGTAAATTTCAGTTAATGACAGGTGAGGTAAAAATGACAAGAAAGATAATACTATTGGCGTTTTTCGCGGTATTATTGTTTGGATATAGCCCGGCGGCCGAATTATCCATGACCATGCCGCTGAAAAACCATAAACAAATAGTTGGGAATGAGGTTTTGCCGAATGTCGATGCATACCCGCTGCAACCCGGCATGACTTTGGCTACGACCATAGGCACATCTTTTTACGAATACCAATCAAACGGTTCACCCGGAGACAGGATTGTCGTGTGCGATGACGGCAGTGTTTATATTTGCTGGATGAATCTATCCGGCTGGCCTTATCCGCCGGCGCCGCGGCATATTTACTATAACTGGATTAGCCCGGATGGCAACCTCCTGACACCGGATGGCAGTCAAATTAGCGATCTCAGCGGTTCAGGATATTGCCAGGTAAGCTATATCTATGGCAACCGTGGAGCAATCACTTATCACTGCGAAAACGGCACAAATCCAACATATGTTACGTTGGCGATCGAATGGGAACCGCCGGGAATGGGTTTCTTCGACTATTACAATCCACCGGATGAGATATTTCCGCAAACTCCTACCAGTCCGGGCCGGCTGTATTGGCCATATATCGTTGTCGATCGCAACGATAATATTCATATCGTGAGCACCGAAAATACGGACCGAAGGATACAACGGATGGCCTACACGCGCTCGGAGGATGGCGGAACGACATGGACAAGTCTTGCATTAGTCGATACCGTTCAGGTCATATCCAGTGTGCTTGATGCGTCCCCTGTTTCCGACCGGGTGATCTTGGCTTATTCCAAAACTCAGGACACGACAACTCAGTGGAATAATGACATTGTCTATTTCTCTTCTAATTCCGGTACCGTTTGGGATTGGCGATATGGCATGAATAATGTCACTGATTATGGCAATGACAACGACTCGCTTTGGGCTTATACCGACCTTGACGCTATTATAGATTATAATGATTACGTTCATATAGTCTGGAACGCGCAATGGGTAACCGATGAGGGTGTCTACTATAATACTTATCTTTTACACTATAGCGAAGAGACAGGAGAGATAACCGAAATAATGCATCATCCCGATTCGCTGTGGTCTAATATATCGGGAGTCTGGAATCGCCCTGTCTGTAAGATGAGCCTGGGTGTTATAGAAGATGATCAATTTTCATCCGCTATATTTACTACCTGGACGCAGTTCGATACATCAGATGTATCCGCGGCAGGATTCGGTAATGGCGAACTCTACTCATCTTTTTCCCTGGATCGAGGGAGTACATGGTCAGTCCCGGTAAATCTGACAAATTCCCATTCACCGGGATGTTATCCGGGCGAATGCGAAAGCGACCATTGGTCGAGCCTGGCCGATAAAGTTGAATTAATTAGCAATCGCTATGCCAAGTTGCGCTATACATATATAAACGACAAAGATGCCGGAGCAGTCATTCAGGATCCGGCTGAAGGGACACCAACTGAAAATCCGGTTATTTATGACGAATTCTTAATAGATTTAATGAACGCGATTCCTGAAACCGACAATCGGCCGACGAATTTCAGCTTGAATCAGAACTACCCCAATCCGTTTAACACCAAAACAACTATATCGTTTGCGCTGGAAAATCCATCGCAGGTACTGCTTGAAGTATTCGACATATCGGGCGCGAAAGTCGAAACGCTTAAAGATGAATACATGCCGGCCGGTTCATATGACATAGTTTGGAACGCTGATGACGTGGCTTCAGGAGTTTATTACTACAAACTGACAGATTCCGTTACGTCGCAATCGAGGCAGGCGGTATTAATAAAATAGGCGGCTGATATTTAATGGCGATATTCGCTTCACTCCAGGGCAAAGCTCAAATATTCGGGCTTTGCCCCATTCATTATTACCCGAATTTTAAGGGTTAGTGCCTTTTCAATAAAGGCTAAATGAGATTTTACTGAAGTGTAATACCCGTAAAAGAGATCGCGGCATATTTCGTCTTTTAAAGGATTAATATTACCTTGGTCGAAAGAGCATCGGTTATAACCCGCCGTCAAGCTGAAATCAGGATATCAATAATGATATATCAAATCACATAATTGAAATTCTGAAATACTTATTATCTCATGAGGCCAAACGGCGAAAATATATTTTGATTTGTTCAATAACCCAAATAGGGCTGTAAATAACCATTGGAAAGGCCCGCCTCATCAAACCAGGCCAGAGCCTGATCATATTCGGATTGGGCAAGCCGCCTGGAGATTTCGGAGTAATTGCAGGCATTGAACGCCGGGAAATACTGGCTCATAACCGCCACGAAAGTTTCCGGCGAAATTTCTTTCGCGATGAAATCGAATATAGTCTTCGAACCGGATAAGCCCTCCGGTAAAACCAGATGTCTTATTAACAGTCCTCTGGTTGCTATTCCGTTTTCAACTTGAAGAATACCTACCTGGCGATGCATTTCTTTGATAGCTATCCGGTTTATTTCAGGGTAATCGGCAACATCGGAATATTGGGCGGAATGGGCCGAATCGGCATAGCGCATATCGGGCATATAAATATCTATTATGCCATCCAAAAGTTTCAGCGTCTCCAGCGAATCGTAGCCCGATGAATTATAGACTATCGGTATGGTCAAGCCGGATTTATAAGCGATCAGCATCGCCGCCATCAGTTGCGGAACATAATGCGTGGGCGTGACGAAATTGATATTGTGAGCGCCTCGTCTCTCCAGGTTTATCATCATAGATGCGACTTTTTCAATCGAATAAAATGAGCCGTTTCGATATTGGCTGATCGGGTAATTCTGACAATACTGGCAGTGTAGATTACAGCCGGACAAAAATATCGTCCCTGATCCGCCCGTTCCGGAAATCGGCGGTTCCTCGCCATGATGCAAATTGGCTGAAGATACTTTGAGTTCAGCCGGCATACCGCATTCGCCTGATTCACCGGCATCACGATTCACATGGCACTGGCGCGGGCAGACCGTGCAGTCGGCCAGTAATTCCAGCGCTAAAAGCGTGCTTTTTTCGAGTATGGCTATCTTGGATTCTAATGAAAAAGATTCGAATGTCATATCAGTACTGATTACGCGATTAAATGATTTTGGTTTTAGCCTTGAAACACTTGCTCCATTTTTCAAGTGTTATCTGCGGCGTGCCGAGCATCTTATCGGTTAAAGTCGGATCGCCGAGTTCGCCGTATTTTTCGAAATATTTCATCAAAGGCAAAACCTCTTTAAGCGGGCGGGAGAAAGTGATAGCGGCGAAAAACCGTAGAACTCCCAGCGGAATGTTATTGACTTTCGCGCCGTGAAAATTAATCGAACAGAATATCTCCAGTGCCTCGCCAAAAGTATATTCATCTGGTCCCCAAATCGTGAATTTATTATAAAGCGGTTCATCCAGAAGATATGCCTGGGCGACCATCCTGGCATAATCCTCTGCGGCCAGCCAATGAATACCGAGCGGCTGATTGCCCATAACCGTAGCCCGATTATCCCGAACGAAAAAAGGCAATGATTCCATAAACCAGGTCGCTCGAAAAATCGCGTATTCCAGGCCGCTTTTAATAATTTCCTGTTCGGCGTCATATTTGGCTTTTGTCGGTGCGAACCAGAGGCGGTCTCTGGCGATAGAGGCACCCGAAAGATAAGTAATCCTTGTTACACCCTGATTTTGAGCCGCTTTTACTACAGCTGCCGTGCCGCGATGTTCAATTCGGTCGAAATCTTTCGCTTTTGGTCCGCCTTTAAGATTGATATGCACGCCGTAACAGCCTTCTAAAGCCTGTTCCAGCGATTTGTTATCGGCGATATCTCCTTTGACTATTTCGAAATGCTTGCCAAATATTTTTGCCGCCTTATCCGGGTTACGGCACAGAAGGCGCATTGGAAAACCAAAATGATCAAGCATCTCCATTACTGGCCGCCCCAGAAGGCCGGTTGCCCCTACAATCAATATCAGCTTATTATTTACAGCCATAGCATTCCTTTTAAGACTGGGTTATGCTTTCCCGCTGATTATTGAGAATTTCCGTCAAACGCACCGGGCAGGCAGCCGCATTATTGATTCCTCTTAAACAGTAAAAACGGCGATAATTATTCGGCCTAGGATGGATTTGATGAATGTCCATCAACGCGCCAAACGGGCAATCGCGGCAGAGACTGATATCGTCCAGAACTTCCGCTCCGGTGGCCTTGCCGACCAAAGCTTTGGAATAGTCAATTAGAGGTTGAGCGCCGTTTCTGGTTATATCGATTCGCGAGGGTTTATAAAGGATAATTCGGCCGCGATCATTTTTCAATTCGGATTCGCCGGCCATTTCATCGCCAGGCGCCGGCCGCCATCGGGAAAGAAAGGTGCCGCTTACTCGCAGATAGAGCGTATCATCATACAAATCATAGCCTATATAACCGGATTCGAATTTGATCAAAAAACCATTCAGGCGAATATTAGATTTGCCGCTATCGATAATTTTAACCAGGGATGGATACACAGAGGAAATTACTCCTGAAAATTGTACCCGTATACCCTCAACTGTCGATAGCCAGTATTCGTACTCATCAAGTTTTATGAAAAATGCTTTAAGTTCCTGGTCACCCACTGTTGCCGATGGCATGCGGCAGATTTTTTCCTCATGATAATATTTGCAAGAAAAGCAATTGCGTCCGACATGCCGATAGCCCCGCGGACATTTTTTGCCTTTAGCCCCAATTTTACACTGCCACAGGAATTCAATACAGCCTTGCTTATAGCATTTTTTCTGTTTGAGTATATGAAAGGGTGAAACCTCGAAATCGAATCGTTGATGCAAAGGGTGTTTACATATAAACAGACCCTTTTGTTTGTACATATTTCGGATAATGTTCTGCATATGGGTATTATACGCTTTTGGCAGCGGTTTTCAATCAAAATTCGGATTGATTGGGAAGAGGAACATAGTCATAGACTTGGAGGCCGGAACTATTGCCATTACCTGGCTTATGGATGATAAGAGTATGGATTTATTGAACAGGGCGATATTGGATCGGGGGGAAGGCAAGAAGTATTTGAAGAGCACGCAGTTGAATCGGGTAAACATAGATAGCACGGTGATGGGGGAGGACATTAAATATTCGACGGATATCGATTTGTAGCATAATATACGTCGGGTATCAGTCGGGGGCAGGCCAAAGCGGCTCGGATTAGGCTTCGGCAGAACTACGAGCGTGTATAGAAGATGAAATTGCCGTAACCGAAACGAGAACGTCGTCGTCATCTATTCCCAATACATTATCAACATAAATTAGACTTTTTCAGTGGCTGCCAGGTAATAATCCAGCTGAATTAATTTTTAGCGTCGAAATTTGGATTTACCTTGAACTTCATTATCCGATAATATATATTAGGCGGCAATCAGGGAATTTTGAAAATCCGCGTATCGGAGGACTAGACCTAACGGTAAGGCAGCGGTCTTGAAAACCGCCGGCCGCAAGGCCATGGGGGTTCGAATCCCTCGTCCTCCGCTTTAATTTTCTTACAAATTATCTCCCTAAATATAAAAAGTCCAATTTCTATTTAGTGAATTATTAGTTTTCTTCTTAGAAATGGATTTATTTGTACTTCTCAAAACTTAACTTAACGGCCACGCTGTTTCAGTCTGCATATTATTATTCAGTATTTTCTAATAATTTTCAAATAACTTGCTTTATGTAACTCAACGGAACTTGACTCAATTCAATCGAACTCAATTCGGCTAACTTCTTGTAATTCTATGAATTATCAGCATTTCAATGAAAAGTAAAGAGCTAGATAAAACGGTCTTAAAGGAATCCCTCGTCCTCTGCCATTCTTCCAATCCATTGTTGTTTAAGCCATTACATAAGCACGCTGAGGAGGTTTTCCAACCCTTAAAGAAAACTTAAACCAAACCGAGAGTAAAAATGATACTTATCGCGTAAAAATATTTACCAACATCGGCATAATCGCCGCCGCGGTATTAATTATTTATGGGCTTATGCTTGCCGGCTCCTGGGGGCTGATTCTTATTTCGTACTGCTGGCCGCCCTTAGGAGATTGCTATGAAATCTGAATTACATTTCGTTGATCGCAGTACATTCAGCGCTTTTCGAAAAGGTGTTGATGTGAAGGCGTACTGTTCGCTTTTCGTACTTTATAACTTCAAAAAAAACGCTCCTGAATCGGGATCAAGTCCGGTACTTGCCGCCCACTCGCGTGCCATGTTATCCAGAAGCATTTTCTGGGTTGCCTTATGCTCAATGTTGGTCTTGTTTACCGCGTCAGGTATACAGGCAGCCAATATCACCTCAACACAAAGTGGCGATTGGGACGCCCCAGCGACCTGGGTCGGCGGCGTGCCTCCGGGGTCGAATGATAACGTTACTATCGCCGGCGGCCATGTGGTTACCGTAGATGTGGATGCGGCGGCCGCTACCATCATTATCGAAGCTAACACTGGCGCGGCTAATGGCATTAACATTAACTCGGGTGTACAACTGAACGTTGGCGGGGCTATAGCTATGACCGCGCCCACGATTGGTACCTCTACAATCAGCGTTGGCGCGGGCATACTTAATGCGGCGAGTATTGCTATCCCCGGGAGCCCGATAGCCGGTCGTACTTGCGCCGTTACCGTCAGCACCGGTGCCATCACTATCACCGGTTCTATCACTTTCACCGGAATAGCCGCCCAGGCACAGTTCGTCTCCACGGGCGCGAGCACAGTTAATATCGCCGGCAATTTTGAAAGCGGCGGCTCATTTATCACCACCGGCACCGGTACTGTTAATTTCAATGGCAATACCGCCCAGACTATGGGCGCCTATACTACTTACAATAACATCACCATTAATAAAGCCTACGGCGGCGTAACCCTTACTGGCACTACCCTTATCGGCGGCGACCTCACTGTCATGGCCGGTACATTTGCCGTTGGCCCTTATGCTCTCATTGTTTCCGGAGCTGCCAGTGTCAGCGGCACGCTTTCTATCACCTCAGCCACGGGCGCCAAAACTTTTACCAACAACGTTATTATCAACAATGGCGGCCTCTGGAATAACTTTTCCGGCAACTCCGCGGTTGTTATAGGTGGGAATCTCCAGAACGACGGCGCGTTCAGCGCTGGTACAGGCGCGTATACTTTCACCGGCGCCGCGAAGGCTATTGGCGGCGCCAACACAGTCTCACTTCCAAACCTCACTGTCAACGGAACTATCACCAATAACGGCACATTAGCTGTGAGCGTGTCGCTGGCGGGAAGCGGCGTCCTAACCAATGACGCCTATGCGA
>Ga0299912_10000652_pt1 | contig 28843 bp, 19 predicted proteins | sample RVTome_2_FD_207667 | JGI IMG/M metagenome (GOLD analysis project Ga0299912, IMG submission 207667) | Soil microbial communities from uranium-contaminated site in the Upper Colorado River Basin, Wyoming, United States - RVT95D214 (version 2) ... | reverse complement strand
TTCTCTAATTCACTCACCTGGCACAGGTCCAACAATCTTCTCATACTCAGTAAATGTCGATTTATCCCCCGTGCGAATCAATTCTGCCAGAGCTGCAATCTTCGCCGCGTTTTTCGTAATATATCTTCGTGCAATCATCGCCTTTCGCCTTTTCATCGGTATCTTTTCGCCGTTGTTGGAGTTATCTCCTGCCACGCATACCTCCATATCCACTTTTGAGCTGGCCTGACCGCACAACAGATACCCGTTAATCAAATCTATCGCTATATCGACCAGCGCTCTGCCGTAAAGGTCCATATACTCATTGCCGTTTTCTTTTACACAGCCGATTGCACTTTTTAACTGCTCCGTCCCTTCGCTAAGTTTCTCCAGAAGGTCTTTTAGCTCCGGCTCGAATTGTTGTTGTGCAAATTCGTTAATGATATTTTTTGCCGTCCCGCTGCAGATGCCGCGAACCGCTGCGACAGTTTGCAATTGACTCGTTCCTTCGTATATGGTTGTGATTCTCGCATCGCGGGCGTGCCGTTCGCAGGCATAGTCTTGCATATATCCGCTTCCGCCGAGAACTTGCAAGGCGTCATAAGCAACCCTGTTACACATCTCGCTGCAGTAGTATTTGCTCATCGGCGTCAGCATTCCCGCCATTCTTTTGTATTTTCGCGCATCGGCCTTGAGTTGTTTTGCTTGTTCTTTATCCTCAGACGGATTTGTCTCCAGCCGTTTGGCAAGTGCCACTTCCATATCAACAACCTGCGATGTCTCGTATAGAAGCGCTCTGCCGGCTTCGATGGCTATTTTCATATCTATAAGCATATCCCGCACCGCAGGCAGTTTCTCAATCGCCACGCCGAATTGTCTCCTGCTTGACGCATAATCACGAGCGACCCTGTAAGCAGCTTCTGCAATACCAATAGACTGAGCAGCGATACCGATTCGCGCACCGTTCATCAAGCTCATCACGTAAGTAATCAGTCCCCGTTGTCGTTCTCCGATAAGTTTTGCCGGTGCATCATCGAAGAACATCTCGCACGTCGGGCTGCCGTGAATACCAAGTTTTTCTTCCAGCCGGCGGATTTTAATCCAGGGTCCGCGCTCAACCAAAAACAAGCTCAGTCCCCGGCCGTCGGATATTTCCGGCTCGCTTCGTGCCAGCACTAAAAGTATTTCACCGCATCCATTGGTTATAAATCGCTTTACTCCCCGCAAAAACCAATTGCCCTCAGCATCTTGATATACCTTGGCCGGTTGTTCTCTCCCCATATCGTGGCCGGATACCTTTATCGCCTGCAAATCGCTGCCCGCATCCGGCTCGGTAAGAACCATTGCACCTGTTACCTTGCCCGCCGCAAAGTCCGGCAGGTATTGCTGCTTGATTTCTTCCGATGCAAACGCATTGATTGTCTCAGCGATTCCCTGCAGCCCGAATATATTCATAAGCGCAGCATCAGCCCGGGAGACAATCTCAATCGCCATTGAATAGACAAAATTTGGGAAATTCAGTCCGCCGAACCGATGCGGCAGTGTAAAGCCCATCACCTCCGCCTGTGCAAGTTTCTCTAATGATTCTTCTATCCCCTTTGGCCGTGTCACCGTCCCGTCTTCATTTAGAATATTGCCCTGACGGTCCACCTCTTCCGCTCGCGGTGCTATAAAATCCGCCGCCAGTTGACCCAGCGAATCCAGCACTAAAGAGTAATTTTGTATCGCCTCATCGGCGTTGGCAGGGGCATAGTCGAATTCGCTCGCAAATCGAAAGTCCTCTTCGCAAACCTCGGCCAGCTTGCCGATGTCAATATGCCTGAACAAAAACTGTATATCCTCATTATCCTTATAAAAATTCCCCATTCTTGATTCTCGATTCTCGATACTAGATTCTCGTTTTATGACCTCCATCCACAGACTTTATAAAATTGGATATCATCTTACCAAGGTGGTCATATTCTTCACAAAAATATTCGTATTTTTCTTTATCACTCATTGATTTAGTTTCGTATAAGGTATCCAAATGGTCCCGGGTTTCATCGCAAGATGCTATGGAATAAGTTAGAAATTTGATGAACTCTTGCTTATATCTACGTCTTCCAAATCCCTCTACAATATTACTTTTAACTGATTTACTCGATTTTCTTATTTGGCTTCCTTCCTCATACAGCTCAAACTTAGGTAGCTTTAAACTCATTTCATGAATTTCTATAGCCAATTTATGGGCCATCTTATAAATATCTAAATCTCTATAACTTTTATATGCCATAGGTATCCTTTTCTACGAGCATCAAGTATCGAGTATCGAGCTACACTTTACGATTCACGGTCTTTAATGGCTTTTATCATCTTTGGCACAACTTCATTTAAGTTTCCAACGATTTTATAATGAGCAACCTGAAATATAGGAGCATTGGGGTCATTATTAATTGCAACAATTTTCTGGCTCTGGTTCATCCCTGCCTGATGTTGGATTGCTCCACTTATTCCGACTGCGATATATAAACTTGGCCGAACCGTTGTCCCTGTCTGGCCGACCTGATGGTCTTTGTCTATAAAGCCCAAATCGACCGCTGCCCTGGAAGCCGCCGGCGCCGCTCCGAGGCAATTTGCCAGGTCCCAGACCAGCTTGAAATTTTCCTTGCTGCCGACTCCTGCTCCGCCGGCAACGATTATCCTTGCTGCTTTTAGATTCACTTTCTTAGGCCGTTTATGTTCTTCGAGAATTTTAAGCGGCGAGTCCTGTTTCGAGAGTTTTACCTTCTCTTGGATAATTTCACCCTTGCGTTTTACGTCCGGTTCCGGCATCGGCATAACGCCCTCACGCACCGTCGCCATCTGTGGCCACCGCTCGGGATTGATAATCGTGGCGATTATATTTCCCCCGAAGGCAGGCCGTATCTGAAACAATAGATTTTTATGCACCACGTTAGAGACTTTTTCCTTTGGGTCTCTAACATGGTGTAGCTTTTTGTCTGCTGCCGTCGTATGGTCGCCGATTTGCAAATCTGTGCAATCAGCCGTCAGTCCCGCTTTTGCAGCGCTTGCTATTCGAGGCGCCAGGTCTCGCCCTGTTATCGTCGCTCCGTAAAGCACAATCTGCGGCTGATATTTATGTATCAAATCGAACATCACCTTCGCATAGCTGTTCGTCTGGTAATGTATTAGAGACTGATGTTCAACAAGATATACTTTATCAGCACCGTATTGTATCAACTTTGTAGTGAGTTCTTTGACGCCGTTACCTAAAAGAGCCGTCGCTAATTTCACGCCTAAAGTGTCCGCCAGTTTACGGGCCTTACTCATCAGCTCAAGCGGCACATCTTGTAATTCGCCGTTATGCTGCTCAGCAAATACCCAAACCTCACCGTTCCTGTTCACATCTATCATACTCGTATCTCGATATTCGATTCTCGATGCTCGATAATGTCATTCCTGCGAAACTTGTCCTGAGCGAAGTCGAAGGAGCAGGAATCCAAATTTTAATGTTCGTAATTCTTTGTTCGATATTTAATATTTACGTCTCATCGTTCGGGTCACGGGTCACGAGTCACGGGTCACGAGCGACGGGTCACGAAATAATCTTATCTTCAATCAGCTCATGTATCATATCGCTGATGCCTTTATCGCTCGGCTCGATTGTTTTACTTTCTTTCGCTGTAAGGACAACGCTTTGGATTCGGTGCACTTTCGTCGGCGAGCCGCTTCGGCCGCACCATGTCAAATCCGCCTCAATATCATCCAAATCCCATTGTTTTATCAGTAATCCTTTGTCACTCAATCCACTGCATTTCTTCTCAACCAGCTCTTTAATATGAGATTCTGTCCTCTGTTCTCTGTCCTCCGTCTTCTGTCTTCTGTCTCCTGTCTCCTGTCTTCTGATTTCTTTTTCGATTTCAGCCGGTGTCCGTGTATTTTTATATTTCATCATCTTTTTTGCAGCAGCGACTCTCGGCTCATTCGCATCGCTGGTAACGGTCAGAAGCACCGGCAGGGCGGCTTTGACTTTTTGCCAGCCGTTGCCAATATTTCGCCGGGCTGTAATAGTTTTGTCTTTGAGTTCTGTAAGCTCTTCGACGTATGTAATCTGCGTGATGCCTAATTTCTCCGCCAATTGTGGCCCGACCTGGGCCGTATCGCCGTCAATCGCCTGTCTGCCGCACAGAACTATATCGTAATCAAGCTTTTTAACCGCACAGTTCAAAATATAGCTCGTTGCCAGTGTATCGCTTGCCGCACATCGCTGGTCGGTTATCAAAATCGCATCATCTGCTCCGCGGTAAAGCGAGTCGCGAAGTATCTCGCTCGCCGCCGGCAACCCCATCGTGATGACGGTTACCTTTCCGCCGTCCTTTTCTTTTATTTGCAGTGCTAATTCCAAGGCATTTAGGTCTTCGGGATTGAAAATCGCCGATAGTGCCGCCCGATTTACCGTCCCATCGTCGTTCATCGCTTCGCCTGTAATCCTTTTGGTGTCCGGCACTTGCTTTATAAGAACCACGCAATTATACGCCACTTATTATCTCCTTATCGAGTATCGAGCATCGAGTATCGAATTACGCCTCACATCACAATTCGCAAGTTACGGATTGTATCGACCCCCATCCTTCAGGTCAACCCCAAAACCGTTTTGCAATTTTCTTGTTTAGCCGTCGCCGCCTCGGCAACGCAACCTTGTTTAGCCCCGAAGCCCGCTTCGGGGTCTCCATATTTAGCCCCGCGCTCTATGCGGTGGCTTGCTTTGAATATTTGATTTTTTTGCCTTGTGGAAAACATTGTAACTGTCATGTTGAGTGAACCTGTCCTGCCTGCCCTGAGCGCAGCCGAAGGGTGGTAATCTCAAAAATATTTAGCCCCCAATTTATTGTGAATTTTCTTCGAGCTGACCAAATAGCAGCGATGCTACGGACAGCTTGCTGCTTGGGGATAAGGACTGGTTACCATTAAATAGTCGATATTTGCCAGGCCGCTGCTGCCTGTAGCTTCGAGGCGTATGTCCTTTATACCTGCGGTCAAGGCGACAACAACTGATACTTCGCTCCAGTTTGTCCAGGCGCCGGTGCCGGGGAAGCTTATGCTGGGGATTTCTTCAGAACCGTTTATGAGCATCCTTGCGGGCCTGTCACTTGAACCATTGGCGTATCGCCATTTGAATGTGTATGAGCTGGCCGAAGCGATATTTATTCTCCAGTCGATGCCGTTGCCGGCAGCATTGCCCGTATTTGCGAAGCCGTAACCGGTGTATCCAGCATTATCATTGTCAATGCTGCCATCCACATTGCAAAAGCCGGTGGCATGTTCCTGAAGTGTAATGCTGTTGCCATCGATGCCGGGCACAGCGCACGCTTCGACTGAGTCGCTGGACTCGTTTTCGCTGGTATCTACTGCTGTTACGACGTAGTAATACATCGTGCCGTTTATAACACTATTGTCGGTGTAATTGGAATTAGTCAAAAGCGAGCTGTTTAACTGGCTGTAGCTGCCCCCCGAAGTTGTCGAACAGTATAGGTTATAGCCAGCAAGGTCGGACTCGTTATTGTCTGCCCAGTCAAGGGCAACCGTTGCATTGCCAGCCGAGGCCCACAGGTTAGCAGGAGCATTTGGAGCAGTGATATCAGCAGGAGGTTTGAGCCAGTTATCTGCCAGAGCAGAAAACTCGTAGAAGTTGACAAGACAGTTGCTGTCCAAATCAATCTCTTCGGTCTGGCAGCAGTCGTCAACCAGCCAGAATGCCAGAAAGTCAGGCATATCGTTCATATCCACTATCTCGTCACCTGTAAAATCGCCGTATATCCAATCGCCGTAACCGGTGACAAGCACTTCAACTGTTTCTGTCATTGTGCAGCCGTTATTGACTGTGTAACGGAAACTGGCAAGGCCTAAATAGCCCCTGGCTGGCGCAAAACGCGCCGTGTAGCCGTCACTGAGCAGCATGGCGGTGCCATGGTTGAAGTCTGATAAGGAGTAGCTCGCGCCGGGATTAAATCCGCTGGAGAACTGCCGAAGGTCTATGTCCACAGAGGAATTTCTTACTACCTTAGCGTGCGGGGCAGCCAGCCAGTTCAAATAATCTTCAAGATTCGTGTAGCTGTTGCCGTTGATATCGCCGTTGTTGTCAGCCGAGTTTGGATCCAGCCCGATGGCTGTTTCCCACATATCCGGCATGCCGTCACGGTCGGTATCAGTCGCAACCGTTCCGCTGGTGACCGTTCCAGGACCGTTCATTGGAGGGTCGTTTTCGTTGGCGATGATTTGCCCCAGGGTTCCCAGAGACGTCAGCTCTGTGATTAGGCGGGCATCGACCTCGTCACGGGGCATTGAAACGCCTGCTTTGGATAAAACTACGTAATAAGTCTCTAAAGGGCTCAGCATAGTAACTATAGGATACGGATAAGGGCTGCTCTGCCAGTCAACTATTCCATACGCCGACTGGGGAATAACTTCACCATCTAAAATACCGTTCATATTCGGGTCTTGATAATTATTGGATGCATAAATATGGAAGTTGAGGTTGCCCCGCGTAAATGCTGCCGATTCGGTGTCAGGGCCGTCAATGAAATAGTTGTTGATAACGTTTGCGTAAGAGTTTCCTTCGGAGTCGCCCAGAATATAGGCAGCGACCCTCCAGTTATACACAAGATTATTGATGAACTCATTGACTCCCTTAACCTTTGGGTTACGGGTGTTGTTGTCGATGTAGAGATTGCGGAGCAGGCTGACTCCACCATCGGTCTCAATAAGTCCGCCGCATGAATGCGGGTCCAACCCCTGAGATATTATCGAATCCTGCATGGTAACGTTCTGGATACTACCGCTGACCGAGAAGGTCTCGTCCCTGCCCCAGGAAACGGACACGTGGTCGAATATCATGTCGTGGCCTTCAGCGATAGTGATAGCGTCTTTATCGCTGGTGCCGTTGATGCCCATGCGAACTCGGATGTAGCGTGTAATACTGTTGTTAGCGTTGGAGAATGACATCCCGTTGCCATATATAACGATGCCGTCGCCCGGCGAAGTTTGGCCTGCAATGGTGACGTTGTTTTTGACGACTATGCGGTCAACAATGTTAATTATCCCGCCGACATCGAAAACCACCGTGCGGTTGCTCTGGCTCACTGCGTCTCGGAATGAGCCATCCCCGGAATCGTTAAGATTGGTCACGTGATAGACCGAACCTCCCCGGCCGCCCGTGGCATAACGTCCAAAACCTTCGGCACCGGGAAACGCCAGCTGTTGAGCGTTTGCTGCGAAGGGCGTTGCCAGCAGCAGCATAAGAATTGCTATACCGACACAAGGAATGCTCGCACAGAAAGTTGCTTCGCTGTTATCCACAGCATATTTGCAGCGCACTTTGTTAAATACCTTCAGACCAATTTTTAGCCAGTTCAGAAAATTCGTGGAAATTGATTATGCAATCACCATTAAGGTCTAATGCACCTATCTCATTGCAATCATTCTCCAGCCAAAATGCGGTAAAGTCACCGAGGTCATTCGTATCTACTATATCATCACCTGTAAAATCGCCGTATATTCCTATGCGATACAGTTGGCTGTTGGGAATCGGTTGTTTGCTGATGCCGGGGCCTTCCCAACTGACCTCAAGACCTTCGCTGCCATCTTTGTCAAACATAGTTACCTTGATGGCATGTTTTCCTTGCTCCAGAAGAATCTCTCCGGACGCCTCCTGCATACTATGCACGCCGTCATTATCCACCACTTCGGTTGAACCTATATACAATTTACTGCCGTCATTGGAGTTGGTGTAGAAAGTATATAGCCCATCCGAAGGCACATCCAGATACCCTTCGAAGACAAAACCAAATCCGTCGCTGCTGGCCGGCTCACTGATATCAAAATTCATAGTTGCCCCCTCCTCAATCGGTGTTAAGTTGTCGAAATCAGGTATGAAGCTCCACGTCCCTTCGTAATACCTGTAATCCAGCCCGCCGACCGTATCCGAAGGATTTTCAGGCTCTTTAGCTGGAAAAATATCAACAAAGCATATAGCCGAATCGTCACCCGCCGGCGCCTGCGAGATTGTAAGTCTTCCGTCGGTAACGGTTACAACTTCATAATATTCGTCATAATCGGAATTCAGAGCGCCGTCAGGGTCGGTAACAATAGTGCCTTCGATATTCATAGTATTGTTTCGAAGCACATTATTTGCAGGATAGTAGTTGCGAGGGTCTCCTGGTTCGCCGCACATAAGATGGACATAATACATACCGTTTGCAAGACCTATTTCCCAGTATCTGGTGCCGTCGGCTGTGGCGATGATTGAATTGCGGCGATAGTCCGCATCTACCGGCACGAGTGTCGAGTCGTCTTTATAGCTGATAGTCTGTCTCCAGAACGCGTTGCCCGAGTTGGATACATTCCAGCCGTAGTATAAGCCGCCGCTGCGGGCTGCGTATGTGAGGCCGATATCGGAGCTATAACCACGCACATCTCCGTAATTGCTGGGCCTGAAATTGATAAATATTGCCGGGCTTGTGGCCATATTCAAAAATCCACCCGGACCTGCCTCATCCAAAACAATCGCCGGAACGGCAGAAGTGCTGTCAAGCTGATATGAATAGGGCGGAGTATAGGTAGTGCCGCTATAAGATGTGCTGCCTGTGCACTGGTCGAGGATGTTGCCATTGGCCTGTATAAAACCACCTTCCTCGAGATAGCAATCGTCGCTTTGCTTAAAATACATATTTTCCAGCAGCATATATGATGGAATACCATAGGTGTCGTCGTCTCTGGGGTTCATACAGTAACTTCTTACGCCGAGAAAATAGTTATTAAAAGCGTGGATATATGCATTCGTGGATGCGACATTTCTCTGGCTTGTATTGTTAAACCAGCAGTGTTCGTAAGTGTAAAGTCCCGTGGTAAACGGAGAGGTTTTTAGTCCGTCAGCATAAGTGGTTTTGTTTTGATGGCTGAAGATTGTATATGACACGGTAACATAACCTGTTGCGTAGCTCATATCCAGCAGGCCGTCGCCGGCGCGATGAAGATGGCAGTGGTCTATCCAGACGTGATGTGTATTTCTCAGGGCGATAGCATCCTTATCGTTATCCGGGCGTTTGCCGTCGTAGTCGCCCATAATATAGTTATCTTTAATGGTAAGGTTCTTGATTATGATATTGCTGACAGTGTTCATACTTAATCCGTGCCCGACAATAGCTGCATCGTTGCCGATACCGATAATGGTTTTGTTGCTCTTAACTGTTATAGGGCCAAGTGCCGATGCGACAAGAGCGCCTTTAACCTGAATGATATATGGCGCTGTTTGACCAGCATAATAGGTTAAATCGGTTATATTTGTAACCGTTACGATTGTTCCGCCTGCGCCGCCGGTCGTTCCGCCTGCATGATATTGTGTGCCTTCCCCATCCATCGCTGCATAGCCGGTTGGACCATCTGCATAGCTTGCTCCTGCACATAATAGGCAGATAATTGAGCATATTATCCCAAGAGAAATCTTGTCTCTGACCTGTAGAAATACACCTCGCAGGGGCCTGCTTGTAGGTCTGCACTTCGCTGCTTTCATGTTCTTTACACCTTCCTAATATGAGCTTTCCAAATAGTCCCCCCAATAAGCACCTTCTCGTCAGGACGTAGGCCAAAATCATAGCTCCGAATAGTCCTTTTGTCTGATTGTATTATACCAGAAATCTCAGATAAAGTAAAGGGCAGGGCAGCAATTTAACAATAATCTGCAAATTTCGCTTTGTCCCGAATCTTTGTATTGGGGTTTATTGCGAGGGTTCGTTTAGCCCTCGGCTTTATGCTGGGGGTTTTGTTTACCCCGTGAGATGTGATATTTATCCCGTTAGATGTAACAACTATCTTATCGGGAACTATCTCACCGGGGTCATATTTATCCGCCGTTTGTATGCCGGATTTATCCGCCGTCTGTGTGGCGGATTTATCCGCCGTCTGTGTGGCGGATTTATCCGCCGTTTCACGCCGGGTTTTTCTTTGCGCGGTATTTCGCGTTGGGTTTTATCTCCTTAAGCCCTCGGCTTTATGCCGGGGGTTTTGTTTACCACGTGAGATGTGATATTTATCCCGTTAGATGTAACAACTATCTTATCGGGAACTATCTCACCGGGGTCATATTTATCCGCCGTTTGTATGGCGGATTTATCCGCCATCCGTTTGGCGTGGTTTACCCGCCGTCCTCCGTCATCCCTCGTCTTTCGTCCATCATCGCTTGACCACCATTTGTGTGGCAGATTTATTCGCCGTTTCACGGCTGGTTTTTCTTTGCGCGGTATTTCGCGTTGGGTTTTATCTCCTTAAGCCCTCGGATTTATGCTGGGGGTCAATGTCCCAATCCAAAAGCCCACCGGTTTATCCGGTGGGTTATTCATCCCGTGTCGAAGGCGGATTTCACGGCGGGTTGCCTGCCCCGCACCAATTGTCATACATCAAAATAATGGGACACACATAGACTATATTCGGCACGAAAACCGTATCAATTGGTGCGGGGTCATTCCGAGCGCAGTTGTAGGGTGGGCTTCAGCCCACCAATCATAATACTTCGCAGAGTAGTATTTGACAAAAAGATGAGAATAGTATAGAATTGGGGAAAATTTGCAGGGAGAAATATGAAATATAGGAAAAATACAATTAAAGCGATTGATATTTTTTGTGGTGCAGGAGGCTTTACGCTGGCTGCTCGCCAACTTAATATCAATGTTATTGCAGCTATTGAGATAGATAAACACGCCTGCGAAACTTACAAAAATAATTTTATCAAAAACAAACACCGAAAACCGCTATTGTATAATAATGATATTTTGGAAATCACTCCGAACAGAATATTAAGGGAGCTTCAGCTATCTCCGGGAGAACTCGACATTTTAATGGGTGGCCCTCCTTGCCAGGGTTTTTCTACTCATAGAATTAAAAATGCCGGCGTAAATGACCCAAGAAACTTATTACTCAAAAGATATTTTGATTTTGTCAAGACTCTTAAGCCCAAAACTTTTATTGTCGAGAATGTTTCAGGTCTTTTATGGCCCAGACACAAAAAACACTTAGACAAATTTTACAGACTAGCCCAAAAAGGCGGATATTCTGTATATGCCCCTGTTGTTCTGGACGCTAAAAATTTCGGCGTACCGCAAAATCGAAAAAGAGTCTTCATTTTAGGTCGTCGCAAAGATTTAAAGCTTAATTTCGATTGGCCGCCTAAACCTACGCATTTTGCCCTCAAAAATGGTGAAAAGAAAAATGGTAAATCTTATTGGCTGCCTGCTTCAACGGTTTTTGATAAACCTTTGGACAAAAACGATCCTAACAATATTCATATGAACCATTCTAATGAATTGATTGAGGTATTCAAAAGCACACCTAAAAACGGCGGTAGCAGAAATCAATCATGCAGAAAATTGCCTTGCCATAAAAACCATAATGGTCACAAAGATGTTTACGGTCGTATCGACCCAAATAAACCCGGCCCGACAATAACGACCGGCTGTGTAAATCCTTCAAGAGGCCGATTTTTACATCCTACAAAAAATCACGGCATTACAATCCGCCACGCTGCAAGATTTCAAACTTTTCCGGATAACTTCATTTTCAGCGGCGGCCTTATGGCTTCCGCTACCCAAGTCGGAAACGCCGTGCCGATTAAGTTGGGAATGAAAACTCTTGAAATTATAATTTCTGGTTTAATGCCAACATAAAAGGAATTAGAGATGTCCCAAAAAGATTGTGTTGTATTAGTTCAGAGTCGAGAGGCGTCAGAATATAATGATTTTATCGGAAAATATTATCATTTCCCTCAAAAGTATAAAAATCTGCTTAGTCGACCAAATTTAGAGTTCATTTATTACGAACCCAAAAAAACAGGCAGTGGAACATATTTTGGCTATGGCAAATTAGGCAGGGTTTTTTCTGACAAGAGAGAAGATGAACACTATTTTATTGAAATAACAGAGTATAAAGCTTTTGCTGAAGAAGTGCCTTTTTATGACAAAGACGGTTCACCAAGAGAAAAAGGGCCTGGTTACAATGCTCAAAATGCTGTAAGGAATATTTCTCCTGAAGAACTTGAAGAAATTTGTTTAGATGGCGGCATTTTATTAAATTTTAATGCAGATGTCCATCTTATCAAAGTGCTTGGGGAAGAATTAATCGCTTCAGAAGTTGTAGGAATCCTAGAATTAATCAAAAATTCTTATGATGCAAATGCCACTTATTGTGGAGTTCGAATAGAGAAAATACCGGGTCTATTAGACATTGGAAAAGAAAACTATATGTTTGCAGATTTACCCGGCCCTGTAATAGTTATTGAGGATGATGGTATCGGCATGGATCGTCAAACTATCGAATACGGCTGGTTTCGTCCCGCATCTACAATAAAAACTCAAGTAAAAGAGATATTAAGGTCTGAGAAGGAAGCTGCCTTTCAAAAAGGAAGTTATAGTATATATAATAGTTTGGTAAAAGAGTTAAAGGAGAAACATGGAGGCCGATTACCATTGGGCGAAAAGGGTGTTGGAAGATTTGCAACTCATAGATTGGGCAGTAATGTCATTATAAAAACTAAAACATCTGAAAATGATTATGAATTTATTATAGAAGTAGATTGGCACAAATTTGAGCATTACGACAGTCAACAAAAAGACTTAAATTCTATAGGTATAAGCCTTAAGAGACAACCGCCAACTCGTAACTATGGGAAACGGGATTCTGGAACACAAATAATTGTATGCGGGGGTCGTAAAGGATATGATTTAACTGAAGAGATAGTTAAAGATATCCATAGGTCTATTTCGAAGCTGAAATCTCCGCATAGAGCTCCACAAACTTTTAATATCACATTTGATTGCCCACAGTTGCCGGATTTAGTGGATGTGCCTATAGAGCAAGAAGTTACCCCCGTTTTTACACTAGATGCCTTAGTAGATGAGGATGGAATAGCGGATTTTGAATTAAAATTCAATCCCCCCGAAGACATACCCCTATCAAAAGAAGTTAGAAAAGTCAAAAAATTCGACCTAAGGGCAAAAGATGAGACAAACCCACTTTATTGGTTAGATAGCAGTAAAAATATCCGGAGGAGTATGTGCGGCCCCTTCTTCTTACATATTGATATCTGGTATCGGTCAATCCCCTGGATCTCTCCGCCGCAAAAGAAAATATTCACGCAATATTTAGATGAATATGGCGGCATATCGATATATCGAGACGGACTTAACATTTTGCCCGCCGAATGGGGGGCAGAAGTAGATTGGCTTAGGTTAAGTAAAAGACATATAAAGAAAGGCCTTAATTTGTCCTATTACAATATGATTGGTCAGCTCGAAATTGAACAATCTTCCAACTTAGACATCATAGACAAGACCGACCGCCAAGGATTCATAAACAATCCTGCAATGAGAGATTTGGCTACGCTTACTCGTAGGCTCGTTTTTTACGTCGAGAATGATTTTAAGGGTAAAAGAGATCGATATACTGCACTGACATCCGGCTTAATCAGAGAACCTAAGAAGCTTGGCGAAATTACCATGCAGGGGTCTATGTTGGTAGACAATATAATCAAGAGATATGATATAGCAAAGGATGTCAGTAGTTTACTAACCCAATATAAAGACCCCGATTCGAGGAAAGATAATCTCATAAACCTCAGAGATTCTTTGAAAAATCTCAGTAAAAGTATGGAAGCCTTACAAGATGTTCAAGATTTACTTTCTGAACAAGCGGGCTACGGTCTTGCGATAGGGGTTGCTGTACATGAAATAGCTAAGATTACTTCTAATTTTTATAATGGTGTTGCTAAATTATTAAAGAGCAAAAGCTTTGACGAAAAATGCTTACAGGATCTCATGGATTCCTCAGCTTCTTTAAAAAGTGAAATTAAAAGACTTGCTCCTTTAAGAGCTATTAGGAGTGAATCTTCTGTTGCATTTAAAATATCTAAAGCGATAAATTTTTGCAATTCAGTGTTTGATCGTACTTTTAAAAAAGAACAAATTGTTCTCAAAATTGATAAGCAGGGCGACTTCAGTGTCTATTGTCGATATGGTCTTGTCAATCAAGTATTATCAAATCTCTTAGATAATAGCTGTTATTGGTTGAGTAAAGATAACCAATCCCAAAAGAGTATTTGTATAATTCTGGATGGAACCAATCGCAGACTTATCGTTGCCGATAATGGACCGGACATTGATGACTCTATCCGTCCTTATCTCTTCGAACCGGGATATAGCTTGAAAGTTCCTCCAAGCGGGCTTGGTTTATATATATGTAAATATTATATGAAATCTGTAAAAGGAAACATATATGAAGCCGGACAAAAAGATAGAATCCCCGGCATGAAAGGTGCACAGTTTGTCCTTGATTTTTCACGCGTACCTTCTGAAGGATAGAGTATGCTTAATATCTGTGTGATTGATGACCGTATCCCTGTTAATGGGGAAATTTCAATAAATGACACTGTACCAATCTGTCAATCTTTATTGGAATTAATTATTTCCAAAAATACATGGGGCGATTCCAATATTAAAGAACTCATAAGTAAATTATTAACCGACAAAGATAATTGGCAAACTTTTGCTTTTACAAACCCTGAGATATATTTAAATGCTTTAGAAAGAGATTTTCCTAAACCTGATATAATAGTATTCGATTGGGAATATGCCGGTGGAGGAACCAGAGAATCGGGTGAGTTACTACTTGAAATATTAAATAGTTCATTTGTCATTGTATATGTTTATACAGGTCAGACACATAAACCGCAAGTGGAACAAAGAATTGATATGCCGGATTTAAACCAATATCAGAATAAGCGGTTATATCTATTAATGAAGGAAGATAGCGATTCGCCATCAACACTTCTAAGGCGATCCAAAGAGATATATGATCACAATTTTTCCTTTAAATTTGGTTCAAAACTTCGTAAGGCATCGAGAGAATCTATTGAAGAGATATTAGTCAAGCTTGGTGAATATGATATTAACTTTATTAAGGATTTTCTATCAGAACCGGAAACAAAAGAAACTGATATTAAGATGTTGTTGGCAGAAAAAATATCAACACATATCTTAGAAGACAAAACGCTATTGGATGAACTTATTACTAAAGGATTGCTGGATAAAAATAACGCTGAAAATCTACTTCAACTCATAAAGACAAAATTCCGAGATGAAATCAGTTCGATGGATATTGATTTTGGCTCTGGTTCAGGTGGTGCTCCAGATATTAACGCATTAAAGGATCTATGGTCATATAGGATTTACTATCGTCCCTCTGACAATCAGGTTAGAAAAGGGGATATAATCAAGAATAATGAAGGCAATTATTATCTGGTTGTAACTCCTGATTGTAATTTAACAATGTTTTGGCATAAAAATTTTGGATACATTAATCTTATACCTCTTTGGGATATAGTCAGCCAAGCACAAGAAATTAAAAAAATGTTGAGTATCACACGTAATGACAATGGTGATGGTGGTGTAAAAACTATTATTGTTAAGGGTGCCGCGCCAAATTCTATTTCAGAAAATCTCAAGCAATGGCCAGAAGGATGTTTCCTGTTACCCTATATAAAACAAGATAATAATCATCTATTTTTGATGGGTTTTTCTAAAGCTATTTGTAGCGTTTTAATTAATCCAAAATCTTTAGCAAATGGAGATGAGCCTAAAAGTAGAATAAAACATTCGTTAGATTATGGTCATTGGGTAGATTTCAAAAGTATCGCCACTATTTCAGAGCCCTTCCTAACGCCGATCATCCAAAAAACTTTTGATACTATTTTGGGAGTAGGCACACCCAATTTTAGCGAACATATCAAAAATGATTTAAAAGCAATTTTTCAGCAAACTCATAATACTTTATGGCCGACTCCCTGACAAAATCGCAAAGATTAATTTGTATGTCTCACAATAAGAGCAAGGGTACTTCTCCAGAGCTATTTATACGAAAACTAATTTCTTCACAAAGGTATCATTATAATTCTCATAGAAAAGATTTGCCGGGCTGTCCTGATATAGTTTTCCCCAAGAGAAAAAAAGTTATCTTCATTAACGGCTGCTATTGGCATCGCCACACCTGCAAAAAAGGCCGTTCAATGCCGGCAACAAGAAAAAAATTCTGGCAGCAAAAATTTAAAAGAACTATTGAACGAGATAAGTATAATTACAAAGCTTTAAAAAAACTTGGTTGGAAAATTCTCGTTATCTGGGAATGTCAAATCAGAAAACCCGAAAAACTAATTGATAAAATTTCAGACTTTCTTACAAGGTAAAATAATCAGTGTTCATCCGTGAAATCCCGGCTTTGCCTATCTCACGGGTTGAATCTGTGTCTAATTTCTTCGTGCCTTTTCGCGGCTATCCATCTCTGTGTTCTCTGTGGCTTATAATACCCAAAACTTTTTAATCCGTCAACCCAAAAGCATGTTCCACTTTCTCATATGAACCGATTCAGTCAGCTTCACAAAAAGGCCAACAACGTTGGCCTTGTGGACGAAGGCAATATTCTATGACAAAGCTTGCTTTGGGAGTAGAATTTGCCGAGAACACCAAGCTGACTGAAATTCTCTGTGGCTAAACTTCGTGTCTTAGAGTCTTCGTGGCAAAAAATAATCAGTGTTCACCCCGTTAGATGTTTACTATCTAACGGGGTGAATCTGTGTCTGATAAAAGACTGTGTTTATCCGTGTCTGACAATTCAGTGGGAATTCGTGTTAATTCGTCCGGCTACGGCACGCTCCGCCGTGACGAGTGGTTAATTTTCTTTATGTTTTTTGCGCCTTTTTCGTGGCTAAATTTTTATATGATATCTCTGTGCCATCTGTGCTCTTGTATGTTGACATCAGTCATGGTTAATAATAGTCTCATAGGTAAATCCGCCATACGTCTGGTGGATAAATCTGGTGTTGGTGAGGCGAGCGTAGCGAGCCGAGCCAACACCAGTCGGCGACGAGAGATCGGTCGTGCCCAGGTCTTCAAGGCCGTCACAGAGCAAGATCCTCGCCGCCACCGTGGGACTAGCCCGAACAGCCGTTTGAACCGCCAGCGACCCACACGCTCGACGAGTTCGCATTTGCAAGTAAGGGAGAAAACCATGTCTGAATCTGTTTATGTCGGTATCGATGTTGCAAAAGACACCTTCAGCGTTGCTTGCTGCCCTGTTGTCCTGAAAACCTGTCTTCCAAACACGCCACAAGGGCATCGACAGCTTCGCCAAAACCTCCAAAAATTCTCCATCGCTCGAATCGTCCTCGAAGCCACAGGTGGCTATGAAAGACCAATTGTCGCCGAACTGCTGGATGCAGGTCTGCCTGTTGTCGTGGTTAATCCCCGACAGGTACGAGACTTTGCCCGCGGACTGGGTCAATTGGCCAAGACCGATTCTATCGATGCTGAAGTCCTGGCTAAATTTGCTCAACTGGTGCAACCTGCCATCAGACCGCAGAAAACAGCACAGACATCCGATTTGGCCGAACTGGTTCATCGCCGCCGACAACTCAATGACCTGCGTACCCAGGAATCCAACCGTTTGTCTTTGGTGCATCATCGTGAAGTTCGCAAGAGCGTCCGGAAAATGCTTAAAATGCTCGACCGTCAAATTGCCGAAATTGATGAGCTCATCAGCAGGCACATCCGGAGCAATGATGACTTCCGACAGAAAGACCGTATCCTTCGCAGCACACCCGGCATCGGCCCACAAACCAGCGCTATGTTGCTGGCTCAAATGCCGGAGCTTGGAAGTCTCAATCGTCAGGAAATAGCAGCTCTGGCCGGCTTGGCGCCATGGGATCGTGCTTCTGGCAAGTGGCTTGGCAAGGGTCATATCTGGGGTGGTCGCAAAGATGTTCGCAGCATCCTTTATATGGCTGCTTTGTCTGCACGTAATTGTAATCCGGTAATTCGTCAGTTTGCACAACGACTGGAGCAGGAGGGCAAGGCGTTTAAGGTGGTCATTACCGCCTGTATGCGTAAACTGTTGATTATTCTCAATACAATGATTAGGAATCAAAGTTTATGGACTCCAAAAATATTCTTAAAAAATACTTGAAATCTAACACAGCCGCTCTATGCTCTCTGTGGCTAAAACCTTTCGCAGCTTGGCAAGTGCCCGTGCCAACTGGCTGCGGACTGTGCCAGAACTGCTGCCAAGCACCTCGGCAATTTCAGTAAGTTTTAAGTTCTCAAAAAAACGCAACGCGATGATAGTCTGGTAACGCGGTTTTAAGCAGAACATAGCTTCTCTCAAAAAAGTCAGCTTGTCAGCTGATATATCTTTGCAGTCGGTGTCTCGATTGTTTTCCTGCGGGTAAGTGACATTCAGCAGGGTCTTTCGACGGGCGGTTGTTCTTAAGTGGTTATTGACTGCGTTGGTGGCAATTTTATAAAGCCAGTTGCGAAACTGCTGCTGGTTGCCCTTAAAACGGTCAAAATTTTCAACAACCTTTAAGAAAACCTGTGCAGTAATATCTTCTGCTATGTGTCTTTCAAAGAGCCGATGTGCACAATAGCGAAACAACGCATCGTAATGTCGGCGATACAGCCTGGCAAAAGCCGCAGGATTGCTGCGTGCCTCTGTTATCAATTGGCCATCGTTTGCTATGTTGTCCACGCTAAATTATTCTCCGGAGTTTGCTAATACCAGCTATCATCACTATTATAAATGCGCAGTGGATAAAAACGTGGCAAAAAATATCAAAAATCAAAATGAAAAATGCAAAATAACATATTAAAATGTGAAAAGTAAATGTCATTGCGAGCCCGAACAAAGTGAGGGCGTGGCAATCTCTGCTGGCTGGATAGCCGAGATTGCTTCGCGGGTTGGTTGCTCGAAGCAACACTCTGTATGGTTTTTAATTTGTAATTTTGATTTTTGTTTTTAAATATGACCCAATTATATGGTTTGATATTTGATGTTGATGGCGTCATCGCCGATACCGAGCCGGTAAATGCGAGAGTTACTATCGGGGTTTTTGAAGATATGTTCGGTCTGGATGGTGTCAGGCCGGAGGATTTTGCTGCCGGCATTGGTAAGGGGGCAGAAGCGTATATTAAGGCAGCAGCAGATGTGCATAAGCTGCAACTAACTGACCATCAAATCAAAGCTGCAGCACAGTTGCGCCAGGATTATTTCCTGCAGACCGTCAGTAAAGAACCGCTGCAACCTTTTCCTGGTGTCCTGTGGCTGATGAATAATGCCTTGCAGGATGAGCGTTTCAGACTGGCAATCGCAACGTCAGGGTCGCTTGAGATGTCACGGGCTATCCTCGAATCTGCAAAAGTTCCCTACAGGAGAATGGTTTACGTTACCGGCAGTGAAGTCAAGAGGAAAAAACCTGACCCAGAGCTTTTCCTTATTGCTGCAAGCCGTATGAGTATCAGGCCTGCAAATTGTGTGGTTTTTGAAGATGCTCCCGGCGGCGTTCAGGCCGCCAAGGCCGCTGGCGCAAGGTGCATAGCTGTCACCAACTCGACGGATGCCGAAAATCTTCAGCAGGCCGATTTGGTTTGTGATTCTCTCGAACAAATCAATCTCGATACGATAATAAACCTGATTGAGGGTAATATTTAGCCCCGGTTTTACCGTGGATTTATGATAAATCTATCACCCTGGCAGATGGGAGTTTCTGTTGTATTATCTCTGTCGCCAGGTTGACCCATCTCTTGCAGCCATCGAGGACAACACTGTCACTGCTGGTGATAGTCTCTTCTGTTTTCATTAGTTTATAATCCGGGCTTAGCAGAAGTTCGATGTCCCAGTGCCAGTTGTTTTTCACAGCCAGCTCACCAATCAGCGTTTTTAATCGGCCGCTGTTGGAGACAGGACTGTCCAACAGCCATAGGACTTTGATTACGCTGATTTCTTTGAGAAAATCGCCGATAAGCTGCACAGCCGGTATCGTTTCGGTAACTTTGCGATATGTCCCGTGTATGCTTGCCAGGTCGCGGAAACAACCGTCGCGTCCCTTAAAGATTACACCACCGCTCATTGCTGCTTCAATCGTTATTAAAACGTTGTAACCGTCGATTACGATTGGCTGGTCGGTCAAATCGGAGATTTTAACTTCGCGCTGCTTTCGGGACGATAAGTGCTGGTCGGAGCAGGCGCTTCGCATAATAGCCAGCCGCTGTCTCTCTGTGAGGTTGAACTTGTCACCGACTAATTTTAGAGCGCTTTTTTCAGCATAATCCTTTGTCAATAGAAGCGAAAAATCGGCAAGCGCAGAACGCAAATCGCTGATTTTGCTCTCGGCAAACAACTTTTCATCAGCCGGATGTGGCCCTCTATGGGTTCGTGTGTCGGGCATATTTAATTGACTTTTTGCTATTGGCTATTTAACATTGGCTAAAATGTCCTGTTTATTTTTGAACAGTTAATTGTCAGTAATCAATTATCAATAATAAATTGTAAATAGTCAATTACTAATGGCGAGCCATAATTTAGCGCAATTAAAAATTGATGATTTGGAAATCATCGGCTATTCGGTCGCAGGCGAAGAGACTGTAGTTGCTGTGCCGCAACTGGACGTTTGCTTCGATATTGGTAAGGCACCTGACCAGATTATCCCAATAAATCATATTTTGCTCACACACGGCCATATGGACCACGCCGCTGGTATTGCATATTATCTGTCGCAGCGGAACTTTTGCGGCCAGTCAGCCGGCACAATATTGGCTCCTAAAAACCTCTTAGGACCCATACAGCAGGTCATCGATGCCTGGTTTCTGCTGGACGGCAACCAGATACCGGCTAATCTGGTCGGTGTAAAACCCGGCGATGAATACCAAATAAAGCCCAATCTTTTCGCAAGGGCATTTCCAACAAAGCACACAAAAGGGTCTGTCGGCTATAGCGTTATTGAAAAGCGTAAAAAATTGAAAACAGAATACCTTGGCCTTAACGGACCGCAAATAGTTGAATTAAAAAAGCAGGGCATTGAAATAGATTATCCGCTGGAGATTCCGATTGTTACCTATCTCGGTGACACCCAGTATGTTGATTTTTCACAGTTAGAATATATCGTTAATAGCAAAATTTTAATCGCCGAGTGCACATTCTACGAGGATGAGCATACCGGAAGAGCCGAAGCCGGCAAACATATGCACATAGATGAATTTGCAGGATTATTAAGTAAGCTGAACAACGAGCACATTATTATCACGCACACTACCCAGCGAACCCCTATGCGGGACATTCGAAAGATATTGAAAGAGTCCCTGCCTAAGGATATATACGACAAAGTCATCCTCTTTATGGACAAGCGTTTCCGCCCCTGATAATCTGAAATGGTTAGATCACTTCTGGCGGTAGGGCTGGCCGGATTTATATAGTTGTAACCGCTGCTGAATTTCCTTGGCCAGAGCTTCTTTATTGGCTGCCTTAGCTAATACGATAGCTTCTTCGGCAGTTTTCACCGCTTCGGGGAAATTACCAGCGGCGGCATAAGCTACAGCCAGTGTATCCAGAAGTTCAGGTTGGTTATAGTTGGTCAATTCACAAGCTCTCTTAGCGTATTCAACTGCGTCAGATGGATTTTTAAGCCTTATATCTTCAGCAGTAGCCAGAATCCAGGCTAAATTGTTTAGTACGTCATTGAAGTCGGGTCTTAGTTGAACTGCTTTGGTCCAGCAGTCGATGGCCTGCTCATATCTTGCGGCCTCTAAATGAAGATCGCCCAGGATTTTCATAACATTGGGTTGCTCCGGTTTAAGTTGAATCGAATACTCGTAATGCTTGATGGCATCATCAGGCTTTCCTTTTTGTAATAGCGCCTTTGCAAAGTTATTGTGCATCAATGGGTCTTTGTTATGAAGTTTAAGGGCTTGCTGATAATGTATGATAGCCTCGTCAACTCGGCCAAGTTTATGAAGTGCTAAAGCCAAACCACTGTGCCATTTTAGCGTGTCACCACCAAGTGCCAGTGCTCTGCGGAAATGAATAACTGCCTCATTAAGTTTGCCTTGTTTCAACAGCACTATCCCCGTGTCACCATGTGTTTTCGCGTGGTCTGGTTTGATCTTCAAAGCTTCTTTATAATGGAAGAGTGCCTCTTCAAGTCTGTTCTGCTCAAAAAGTGATTTAGCCAACCCACTATGTGCTACAGGGTTTTCGTTTGTCACCGAAAGGGCATGTGAATATAGCTTATAACTATTTTGCCAAAAACTTACTTGTCGTCGAGTGCACAAAATCAGAGCCAGTAGCACTACAACAGAAACGGCCATAAGGACAATTTTTTTATACTTAAATTGTGGAATAATGCTTGGCAACCCCCAGCCAATAATTATAAGTAAACCAATACTTGGAACATAAGTATATCGGTCAGCCATAGCCTGGGCACCTACTTGGACTATCCCGATGGCCGGGACCAGGGTTCCAAGATACCACAGCCAGCCAACCGTGAGATAGCGTTTGCGGCTGATAAATACGAGCGTCGATATGGCAACCAGTATCATAAAGCAGACGAAGGGCTGCCATGATGGTATTTTGTTGAGCGGGTAAAAGACCGCCAGACGGCTTGGATAAATCATCTTGCCTATATATCTAACATAGGATAGCAGGGCGTTTGATATGCGAAAATATAGAGGGAGTTTCTCCATCAGCCCCGTTGCACCCGTACTTTGCTGGAAAATAAAGGTAATTATGCTTGAAACTGCCGCCAGAATGAATAAAGGAAGCTTCTCAATAATCAAACGCCATGCAGTTGCAGATTGATAGCAGGTTTTTATTGGTTTGGATTTTAAAGAAGCTTTTTCCTTTTTTGTCTGATTGAACTGAAGCCGACTCAGAGGCCAATAGTCTAAAAGGAGCAGCACAAATGGCAAAGTAACAAGCATAGGTTTTGCCATCAGACCCAGAGCAAGTGCCAAGATAACCAGCACATACCTTTTTATGTCCGGCTTTTTTGCATATTGTACATAAGATATCATCGTGAGGAACCAGAAAAGTGTGCTTAAGACATCTTTGCGTTCTGATACCCAGGCAACGGACTCAACATGCAGTGGATGCAGGGCGAAAGCCGCTGCTACAAAGGCACTTGGCCAAACTGAACCCGTCATCCATTTAAGTATTACAAACAGCAACACAGTATTGGCAATGTGGAACATCAGGTTTATTGTGTGACATGCCTTGGCCTTGGAGTCAAAAAGTTGGCAATCCAGCATTAGTGATAGCCAGGTTAAGGGGTGCCAGTTGCCCATCGTATTCGTCGTAAAAGCCCATTTAGCCCCATCCCATGTAAGTCCATTGAGCACATGCTCGTTTTCGCTTATATACGCTCCGTCATCGAGACTCACAAATTCATGCCCGCGTACCTGCCAGTAAACCGCCCCTGTGGCAAATATTAAAACCAGACAAATGCAAAGAGCATAGTATTTATCCGATGCTTTATCCATTTATCCAGGAAAGAGTCTTGATTTAATTATTTTCGTTTTGGCCAGTCGGAATAACAACCCGGTCCATAGACAACCGAAACCGTACTTGAGACTGCGTCGAAAATTAATTGAGGAGGATTCCGGAAAATACCTGGTCGGACAGCTGACTTCGGCAATTTGGTAACCTAACCAAAGAATCTGCATTAGTATCTGATTGTCAAATACGAAATCATCAGAGTTGCCTTCAAAGGGCAGTTTTTCCAGAAGAGTGCGAGAAAAGGCGCGGTAGCCGGTATGATATTCGGAAAGTTTTGCTCCTGTCATGATATTTTCCACGAGGGTCAGGAACCGATTCGAGACATATCTCCACCAGGGCATCCCGCCTTTGCGGGCATAACCGCCTAATATGCGCGAACCCAATACGCAATGATACAATCCATTAGCTATCATCGAGGACATCGCAGTTATCAATTTCGGTGTATATTGGTAATCTGGATGGACTAAAATAATAATGTCGCCCTGCGCCTCCATAGCCAGCTTGTAGCAGGTTTTTTGGTTGGCTCCATAACCTTGGTTTTGTGGGTGGGTATGTACTACCGTTTTGGGCAGGGTTATGGCTATCTCGATTGTTTCATCGTGACTGCCGTCATCAACTACAATAACTGTGTCTACTATCCCCTGAGCCATAACCTCATCATAGGTTCGACGCAGGGTTTGAGCCGCGTTATAAGCTGGCATCACTACTATTACTTTTTTATCGGCAAGCATACAGATAATTTTTATTGAAATTCCAGTTTATTATTTGTGAGTAAGCGTCCGGCTTTTTGTTATGTTTTACATTGGTTCTCTGGAATCGGTCAGGCAAAGCTCGACAAGCTCGTCAATGTCAGCAGTGCCGGCGCAAATTACGATGTCTGCTCTGCCCAGCATAGCGTTAAAATTTTTAATTTTGGGTTATGGTTTTTATCTTTTAGCTTTAAGCTTTTGGTTTCTTTCTCACTTCTTCCTTTATTCTCTGGATATGTCCTCTGCCGAGGCCTTTCACTTCACAGCCGAGCTCGAAGTATCTGCGGATTTTCTCATCGTCTAATATGCCAAAGCAATCGATTACCGCCAGCGGTCCGCCTGCCCATTTAATTATTTTGTCGGGCTCAAGTTTTAGATACGGTTCGTGCGGAACAGCAAGTATTACTGCCTGCACCCCGGACAGTGCTGCAGCAAGGTCCTGCTGAATACGAATGTTAACCAAATCATCTTGATTTCGGAAAAATCTCGCCAGCGAATGTCCCGGCGCCGGGTAGGTATCCTGATTTTCAAGCTCGAACCAGTGTTCGACATACGGGTCATGCACCTGCATTTCAGCTCCCATCTCGGTCAATTTGCGAACGACTACCTCTGAGCCGCTGTAGCGGGTATCGCCGACATCTTGGCGATAGCTGGCGCCGCACAATAGTATCTTTGCACCTGCTGTTTGACGCCCCATATTGCGAAGGGCATCTCTTGTCAGTTCCGCTGCATGAAGCCCACGTGTATCGTTGATATCGATTGCCGTCGGTGTAATCTTGAATATATCGTCATCGAAGCCGAGAATGTGTTTGTATGCCCAGTATCCCAGTCCACCATCTTTAGGCAGGCAGTATCCACCAATACCCGGCCCTGGAAATATAATGTTGTTGTGCGTGGGCCGAACCTTGATTGCCTTGATGACTTTAATCAGGTCAACACCATTACGCTCTGCAAACAAGCTCCACTCATCGAGGAAAGCCAGTATTGTAGCACGGTAAGAGTTCTCGACGATTTTGGTAGTCTCTGACTCGATTGGACGGTCCATAACGGTTAGAGGATATTCTTCGGTGTTAAGCACTTCTGTCAGGAATTTTTCGACACGTTCTTTTGCTTCTTTGTTACAGCCCGAGCAGACTCGCCAGAAATCTCGTATTGATGAAACATACTGCCTTCCGGGCATGACGCGCTCGAAGCTGTGTGCCAGCAGCGGCTCAGTTTTTATATTGCGTGCCGCAAAGGCCTTTTTCATTATCGGCCAGGCCACAAATTCTGTCGTCCCGGGTGCAACGGTTGTCTCTATAAGTGTCAGGCAATTCGGCTGTATCTTATCACCGATGGTTTTCATTGTTGCCTCCAGCGCAGCCATTTCTGCTTTGCCGGTTCGCATATTGCCGAGGTCTTTTTTTGTATAATCACACTGGACATCAACTACCACACAGTCAGCTAATTTGAGGCAGTCGCTGTTGTAGGTAGCAGCAAGGGTTTTTTTCTCGAGAACACAGCGGGCAATCATCGGCTCGACCTCGGGGTCTTCGGCCTTTACCGGCGACCGGCCCAGGTTTAAAAGTGGAATCTTCCAGTAGCTTCGGGTGCTGGGCCGCTGACAGCCGATGACGAATTTACTGGGTTTGCCGCTTTTCTTATCGACGGTGTCGGCGATGATAGCTGCCATAACCGCACCTACGAAACCGACGCCCATTACCACAACAATTTCTTTATCTTCACGCCGTGCTGCTTTTGCCAGCGACTCGATTCGTTTGAACTCTACAGCATAATCATTTTCCTGCGGGATTGCGAATTTCTCGCCTTCCGGACTCACCGAATATTCAGTCATTATTAGCACCTCTTTTCATAATTTGTATCCATATCTCATATTTACTCTTGCACGGGGCGAATGCACAAACAACCACCGAAAGTTTACCAATAATCCCTCGTATATCAAGGATTTATCCCCTTCAGCTTCCATTTGAACATTGCCTGATTTGTCCTCGATGGATGTTTCTCTTGCATCGCCGGCTCAATAATGATATAATATTTTTAGACATTCTCAGAGAAAATTATACCAATATTTTCCAGGCCGGCTGTAGGTTTGGCCTGAAAGGTAAGCAATGGAAAAACTCTGCTTACTAACGTTAGCTGTTTCTTTAGTTCTCACACTTGCTTGTGTGGCTTCAGCTGAAGAATGTTCATTTAAATATCCCTGTTATCTTCTTGATGCGTATGATGCCGACAATAGTGGCTGGAAGGGCGTGGGTGTTAATGGAGTCTGGCCTGTTCCCGTAATCCCGGAAAATTGGCTCATCGGCCCACCGCCTGCAGAGTGCTCCGCAGTAACTTTGCCCCCAGACCATTGGGTTGAATTGAAGTTTCGTGGTAAGCTCGTAGATGGACCGGGGGACGATATACTTCTTGTCGAGTGGGGGACATCTGGTGAGCGGGCTCTTATCTTCGTCACAGATGGTGCGGGACAGGAATACCTGCTTGGGATGGGTACGGTTGGAACTTCCGGTATGGACATTCCCACGGAGATTAATTTTAATATGCCTGATATTCTTCTGCCATTTGTGCCATCGGCGGTGCGCGTCCTTGGGATAACTATGGGAGGAGGGTCACCCGGTTTTGACCTGGGTAATGTCCGTATGCGAACGTGCACTGATTGTTGCGAAATCGCATGCAATCCCAGTCCTATCGATGGAGCCAAAAATGTGGCAGCGGATGCGGTCCTTAGCTGGTCGCCGGGTTGTTTTACGGATGAACATATCATTTACTTTGGTTCGAGCTTAGATGACGTGGTTGCAAACGCAACTCCTGTTAGCACACAGCCGCTGGATGCAAATAGCTTTAACCCCTGCGGCCTTGATTTCGGCCAGACTTATTACTGGCGTATCGACGAATTCAATGACCCCTGCGTCTGGCAGGGCGATATCTGGAGTTTTACGGTCAACGATTGTCTTGTTGTGGAAGATTTTGAGTCCTACGACGATACCAGCAATCCGATAGATGACACGTGGATAGCCAGCGGAGATGCATATATAACGCTTTGGAAAGTTCTCTATCATAGTTGCTGGCAGTCGATGTCGTTTTCCTTCTATTGTGACAGTTCTTGCTATTCTGAGGCTACTCGCACTTTTAGTCCCCCGCAGGACTGGGCTTCAGCCGGTTTTAAAATATTAGAGCTTTTCTTTCACGGCGAGTCGGATAATACCTTTGAACCTGATTCGCAGATGTATTTTGCTATCGATGATGGCAACATTAAAACTATCATTCCATTTGATAGTAATGAAACTGACATAAAGAATGAAGTATGGCAGCTACAGATAATTAACCTGCAGAACTTATCCGGTGTGAATTTAAGCAATGTCGAGAGCATTTCTATTGGCTTTCGTGTTCCGATACCCGAATCATACAATTGGGGCATGGGCACCGTTTATTTTGATGATATTCGCTTGTGTCTGTCTAGATGCCTGCAGGACAATAGACCGCAAGTTGATTTCAGCGGCGATTGTATCGTTGACTTTGAAGACCTTGAGGAGCTGGCATATAGCTGGCTTGACAAAAGGCACAATATTTATCCCGTTGTTGCTCCCAATGCTCCACTGGCCTGGTTCGAGTTTGAAAACAACGCAAACGACAGTTCCGGCAATGGCTATAATGGCAATATAAGTGGAAGCCCAACCTATGCACCCGGCGTTTATGGTAAGGCAATTAACTTTGATGGCGACGATGACTCTGTAGCTATAACGAATGCCGTCGGGTTGTTTAGCAGAATCAGCACCGGCATAACGATTGCTTTCTGGCAGTATGGTGCGGTCTCGCCGCATCGTAACGATACGGTTTGTTGCTCGAACTATACTTATGGTGGAAGCGGCTCTGCAAGGCCGATTATTGATGCACCTGCGGTAGCTATTAATCTTGGCTGCTGGAAGGCACCCGGCAGATATAACTGGGATTGCGGCCATCCCTGGTCTTTCGATAACCGGCTCAGCGGAAGTCACCGATACCAGAAGGAGTGGTCTGGCCAATGGAACCACTGGGCATTCACAAAAGATGCTCAAACCGGCACAATGCAGATTTTCCTAAACGGACTTCTTTACGACAGCCGAACTGACGCAAACTCACCTATATCGGCAGTTACCTCATTTCAAATCGGCTCCGGTTGGTATGGTGGATATGACGGCCTAATCGACGACTTCCGCATCTATGACTATGCCCTCTCGCAGCCCGAGATTGCGCACGTAGCTACCAATGGCACGGGCATTTTTGATATACCGCTTATGTCGCCAGCTGATTTGTTCACCGACGACCTCATAAACTTCAGGGACTTTGCTATTCTCGCCGATAGCTGGCTCGAAGAGCAACTCTGGCCATAATCAAGGTTAATTATCCCAAGACAGGGTTTTACGGCCTAAAATCGTGTTTTATAGATATTTTTTAACAAAAATTCATAAAAAACCTTGCACAATAATGGCTTTTGTGGTATAATTATACATTATGATGTGAAGGCGGACTAAAATTATCATAATTTTTGGTTTGTCATCATAATTCTTTTTTGTCTTAAATTCATGTCAATCCTGCCTTCACAAAAAGTTAATAGCTTTTTGTATTTTTAACGCATTGTGCTCGCTGTCCGGCCTATAAAAAAAGATAAGGCTTAGGGAACAGAAACAATGTTTTGCGCATCTTTGTTAATGAGCAAGTGTTTTCTGTTACAAGAGGAGAAG
>Ga0299912_10000651_pt1 | contig 28865 bp, 28 predicted proteins | sample RVTome_2_FD_207667 | JGI IMG/M metagenome (GOLD analysis project Ga0299912, IMG submission 207667) | Soil microbial communities from uranium-contaminated site in the Upper Colorado River Basin, Wyoming, United States - RVT95D214 (version 2) ... | reverse complement strand
CTGTCCAAGGAATCGATTGCCATGAAAATCGAACGCTGGTTTAAAAGGGCTTCGGCTGATCGCGGCAAGGGCAATTACCAGCTGATAGCTTCCTCGCAGGTTATCGATCTGATATCCGGCAGCACGGCCAACCGGATCGCGAAACTCGAGCGGCAGCTGGGTATCACGATTGACTTGATCCGCGACACGTCTCTGCATCCCGAGGAATTTCAAGTTATAGATGTCAGAGATGAAACGAATATAACGGAAAAATATAGAATTTGAGGTAATTAATGGCTGAATACGATTACACTCAACATCTTCTCGAAGTGGCCAGATTAATGGAACTTGCGGCCAGAACCGCGCCCAAATCCCGGGGTCAAGATTTTATCGAAATAAAAGTATTGTCAAGAGGGGAAGTCCAGAATTTAGCCCAAAAAATACTGGAATTCGGCCAAAAGACCGGCAAACATGATTTTGATCGCGATTCTGGAAATGTGCAGAATTCACCGGTTGTGGTATTAATGGGCTTAAAAAACGCCACAACTCTGAATTTGAATTGCGGCGCTTGCGGTTTCGCGAGTTGCGATGATCTAATGAAAGCGCCAAAATCCGATGGGCATTTTGCCGGGCCGCTCTGCGCGTTCAGGCATCTTGATTTTGGAATCGCGCTGGGTTCGGCGGTTAAAACCGCCCAGATGATGAATGTCGATAACCGGATAATGTACCGTGTCGGAGTTGCCGCCAGAGATGCAGGCATAGTCGACTGGGATTTCGTGATGGGGATTCCGCTTTCGGCAACCGGTAAAAATATTTATTTTGATAGAGAGAAAAAATAGAGGGCAACTTTTTAATAAGTAAAATGTTAAAAAAAGTAGTTTTTGAGGCAAAGGCCTTGACCTAAGGCCAGTTTTTGTAATATACAAACACTTTGCGATAGTAAGGAGAAAACGATGAAAGCGATAGTTGAATCAGGCGGAATGCAGTTCCCGGTCGAAGAGAAATCAGTCATCAGGATTCCTCAAATTGACGCTGAAGTTGGACAGCAGTTTGATTTTGACAAGGTGCTAATGGTCTCGGGCGAAGATAAATTCGATGTCGGCAAGCCCTATGTTATCGGCGTGAAAGTTACTGCCGAGGTTTTGGCTCATGGCAGGGATGATAAGGTGGTTGTTTTTAAGTTTAAGAAGCGCACCAAGTATCGTAAGACCACCGGTCACCGCCAGGGTTTCACCGAGGTCAGAGTATTAGGAATATCGGCGTAAATATGCGGTTGGCAGGACCGGCGATTATACTGATTTTAGTTTTCGCCTCTTTCGCGTGTGCCGATATAAGCGATTACTATGGTCAGACAATTTCAGCGGTGAACCCATCCGAAACGGCCGCGGCCGACAGTTTCCTGATTTTCAATAGCTCCGGTTTAATTCCGGGTGAAATTCTTACCGCTGGAAAGATTCAGGACGCGGTGAAGAAAATATACGCTTTGGGAATTTTTTCAGACGTGCGGATTATCGGTGAAAAGGCTGACAAGGGTGTTAATTTATTGATAGAGACAGAATCATACCCGCGCATATCAAAGGTGAAGTTTAGCGGCAATGATAAAATTAAAAGCAAGAAGCTGGAAAAAGAAATAACTATCAATGAAGGTCGAATAGTTACGCCGGGTGCCATTAAAAGCAATGAGCAGCGAATTAAAAACATCTATGAAGATAAAGGCTATTTAGCCGCCGAAGTCACGACTGAAATTGAACCGGATGCGAAAGAAACCGATCAGGTGGTCCTGATCTTCAAAATCGATGAAGGGGAAAAAATAAAAATCGGCAAAATATCCTTCGTCGGCAATCGCCAGTTTGCCGATGACAAGCTCCGATCGAAAATGTCCACCAAGCAGAAATCCTTTTTCAGAAGCGGCACATTCGACGCCGAAAAATTCAAAGAGGATAAAAAGAAGATCATCGATTTTTATAAAAAAGAGGGCTATATCGACGCCGTAATAACGGCCGATTCGGTTTTGTTCGGCGATACCAAAGTGATGCGCTATTCCGTGTTTACCGACACGACCTATGTAAATATGCCTAACGTCTATATCAAGATATATATCGATGAAGGGCAGCGTTACTATTTCGGCAATTTCACCTGGGAAGGCAACGAGATATTTGATGATGACAAAATCGGCTCGGTGTTTAAGATTAAGCCGGAACAGAAGTATAACCAGGAAAAGTACGATGAAATGATCTTCAAGCTGTACGAAATGTATCAGGATGAAGGGTATTGGTACGCTCAAATAGATGACAAGAAAACGCCCCGTGACCAGATACTCGATGTGCATTTCTCGATTGTTGAAAAAGAGCCGGTTAATGTCCGGCTGATTCATATTGAAGGCAATACCAAAACAAAAGACAAGGTTATCCGGCGCGAATTGCGAATTAAGCCGAATACTATTTTCCGAAGATCGGTGCTGGGACGGTCTTTGCGCGATGTCATGGTTTTGAATTTCTTCGGCAATGTCACCCCTGATTGGACTATACTGGACAGCGGTGATATTGATTTAATCATAAAAGTCGAGGAAAAACCGACCGGTCAATTCCAGTTAGGGGCCGGTTATTCCGCTCGAGATAAACTGGTTGGAACGCTTGGTTTGGGTATGCCCAATTTCTTGGGCGCCGGCCAGACGGTCGATTTCAATGCCGATTTCGGCGCGAGCCGGACAACGTTCAGTATCAGTTATTTTGAGCCCTGGCTTTTGGATACGCCGACATCACTGGGTTTGAGCATATTTTATCAGGAGCGTGATTGGTACGACTGGTTCACTGAGGGGCGTCGCGGCGGAAGTATTCGGGTTGGGCGAAGACTTCGCTGGCCGGATAATTATTTTAAAATATACTCAGGTTATGCGCTCGAAGAGCTAAAATATTTCGGCTGGGACCCGGATGGCGAATATGTCACGGAAAACGCTGACAACCCTTACAGCGTGGATAAAGTCCCGTGGCCCCAGATTACATCCTCGATGGATGTCAGCATTGAACGCGATTCGCGCGACCTGGCTCAGTTTGCCACCAAAGGATCTGATGTATTTTGGTCGGGAGAACTCGGCGGCACATTTTTAGGCGGAAATTGGGATTATTGGAAACAAATAGTTTCGAGCGAATTCTATTTTACACCCTGGTGGAAATTAACATTTGCTCTGAAAGCCAAATGGGGCTTGATGGCAGGCATTAATGAAGGCGACGGCGATGTGCCATATTCGGAAAGATTCACGCCCGGCGGCACGGACCCTGATGGCATAGTCCGCGGCTATGATGATTCGCGAATCGGGCCAACAACGGCTTCCGGCGGATATATTGGCGGGAGGAGCGAGGCTATATATAATATCGAAATGGTTGTGCCGATAGCTGACCAGCAGTTTTACGCTCTGTTATTTACCGATGGCGGTAATGCCTGGAGGACAGGAAATGATCTGGCCAATAATTTTTATAAATATAAGGAAATAAATAAATCTTTCGGCTTTGGGTTCAGAGTGGTTGCGCCGATGATCGGGATTATCGGTTTCGATTTCGGCATACCTTTAAACGGACCCAAAGAAGATCAGGGAAAACTTAAACCTCATTTTCAAATTGGCAGAGGATTTTAGAGGAGAGATAAATCATGCTAAAAACAGTTACGATTATTTCGCTGGTCATGCTGACCGCGATGGTGACGGCCGAGGAATTGAAAATTGGCTATGTCGATTCTCAGCGGATTTTTGCCGAATTTCAGGAATATCAGGACGCCCAGGCCAAATTCGATAAGGATGTCGAAACCTGGAATGTTCAGGCTGATCAGATGAAATCGGAAGTCGATCAGTTATTGGAAGAATTGGAAAGCCAATCGCTGATTTTATCGGCTGAGAAGAAAAAAGAGAAAGAAACATTTCTCAAAGCCAAGCAGGATACGCTTCAGCAATATGTAAATGCCACTTTTGGCCCCGAGGGTAAGGCGGAAAAGCGTATGGCCGAGCTTTCCAAACCCGTGCGCGATAAAGTACTGGAAGTTATCGAGAGGGTCGCAATCGAAAATAATTATAGCATAGTTTTCGATGCCGGAACCGTGAATATCGCCTACGCCAAAAAGAGCCTCGATATCACCGATGAAATTTTAGCCGAATTAGCCGCCGAAAAATAATGCGATTCAAGCTTTCTGAAATCGCTGCAAAAATCGGCGCTGAGCTTGTTGGCAATGATGTGACGATTAAAGGCCTGGCCACATTGGACAGTGCCGTACCGGAAACACTGACTTTTATCACATCTAAAAAATATCGGAAAGAGCTGGCAAATTGCGCGGGTTCGGCTGTCATAGTCCCGCCTGGAATTGAATCGGATAAACATAGCCTTCTGATAAAAAGCGATCCTTATTTGGGTTTCGCGCTGGCCATGCGGCTTTTTTATCCGGCTCATCATCGCCCGCAGCCCGGAATCGAACGATCGGCGGTCATTTCCGAGTCAGCGAAAATCGGAAAAAACGTTTACGTGGGGCATAACGTCGTGATTGCCGACCAGGCCATAATCGGCGACAATTGCGTGATTCATCCCGGAGTATATATAGGCGCGAACACGACAATCGGTGATGATTGCTATATTTATCCGAACGCGGTTATCTTGCATCAGGTTACAATCGGCAATCGGGTGGCGATTTATGCCGGGAGCATAATTGGCTCAGATGGATTCGGCTATGCCAGAAACGGTGAGGTATTTGTGAAAATTCCGCAAACCGGAACCGTAGTTATCGAAGATGATGTTGAAATCGGAGCCGGCACGACTATTGACCGGGCCAGCCTGGGCGAAACCCGTATCGGCACCGGAGCTATTTTAGATAATTTGATTCAGATAGGCCATAATTGCAAGGTAGGAGCCGGGTCTATTATTTGCGCTCAGGTTGGGCTGGCCGGATCCACTATCGTCGGGAAAAATGTCACACTGGCCGGCCAGGTCGGGGTGGCCGGACATCTTACCATAGGCGATAGCTCGATAGTGGAAGCGCAATCTGGCATTCATACAGATATTGAGCCGAAATCGATTGTTTTTGGCTATCCAGCCAGAGAAGTCAAACACGCCATGCGCATTGAAGCGTTGATTAATCGCTTGCCCGATTATATACAGCGCTTGAAAGATGTCGAGCGCAAAATCGATGAATTCGGGAAAAAATAACTATCGGAACTTAATTGAATCGTTATTGGTTCTGGGTGATAAATTGTATGAAATTTAGAATTCACTGGAGGAAAACGTGGGAGAAATGATAAAGTTAACGGATCAAAATTTTGAAACTGAAGTCGTCAAATCCAATGTACCGGTATTAGTTGATTTTTGGGCTGAATGGTGCGGACCATGTCGGATGATTGCCCCGATTGTCGAAGAATTCGCCAAAGAGTATAACGGCAAGCTTAAAGTCTGCAAACTTGACGTTGACGCTCATGGGTCTATTGCTCAGCAGTTCAGGATTTTGTCAATACCAACAGTAATAATTTTTAAAGATGGCAAAGTTGCTTCGCAAATTATTGGCGCCGTTCCTAAAAAAGAATTTCAAAAACATATCGATAAGGCTTTAGCTTGATGGCATCAGATAATTTCGCCGACAGAAAAATTATTTCCGATATTATTAAAAACAGCAAAGTAATTGCCGTCGTGGGTTTATCGGACAAGCCCGATCGACCGTCTTTCAGCGTAGCCTCATATCTTAAAAATAAGGGTTATAAGATTATCCCGGTCAATCCAACCAAGACTGAAATTTTAGGCGTAACATCTTATCCCGACTTGACTTCGATACCGGAGCCGATTGATATTGTTGATGTTTTCCGCAGAAGCGATACTGTCGATCCGATTGTAAATGAAGCTATTAAGATTAAAGCCAAATCCATCTGGTTCCAATTGGGAGTGGTTAATATTGAGGCCGCCCGCAAAGCGGCTGATGCCGGCCTAAAAGTAGTAATGGATCGCTGCCTTTTAGTCGAACACCGCAACTTGCTGGCCGGCTAAATTGTCAAAAGGCATTAATCTTGATATATTTGCCTATCTATTTTTGCACAAGCAAGTATAAACTATCAGCTTCTTTTTTTTGCGAAATCTGGGCAAAAAATATAATGTATTACAAGAATAATAGAAAAGCTTGCCGTTATTTTGCCGATGCTATATATTATAATTAAAAAGTGAGAGATAAAATATGCTAAAACCCTACACCAACATACCAAAAACTGTCGACATTAAGTTGGAATGGTCGGATGGATTGAAATTCGTTTCGACTACGGGTTCCAATCATCAAATGGTACTGGATGGCTCGAAAGAACATGGCGGGAGTGACATGGGCGCGAGGCCGATGGAGGCTTTGCTATCGGCGCTGGGCAGCTGCACCGGTATGGATTTGGCCACAATCTTAAAAAAGAAAAAACGTAAACTTGAGGGCTTAACGATCAATCTCCATGGAATGAGAGCGCCGACTCATCCTCACGTTTTTGAAAATATTACGATGGAATATTTGGTTTGGGGTTCGGACATAACCGATGATGATGTACAATGGGCGTTGAATTTATCGTTGGATAAATATTGTTCGGTCGCCGCCATGTTAAAAAAGAGCTGTAATTTGAATTTTAAATGGCGTATTAATAAGGGTAAGCGGGACAGAAAAGACTGATGGATTTTTATCGGCCATATTTAAAAGATTATGGCGGCATGTTTCCGCCGGTAGTCAGGACTTTGCTTCTCACCAACGTCTTGATTTACTTATTTAGCCTGGTTGGCCCCAATTTAATTAACAGCTATTTTGGTTTAGTCCCCAAGGCTGTCTGGAGTCAATTTATGATCTGGCAGCCGTTTACCTATATGTTTTTACATGGCGGTTTCCTGCACATTCTTTTTAATATGTTCGTGCTCTGGATGTTTGGTTCCGATTTGGAGAGAACCTGGGGCGGCAAGGAATTTCTTAAGTACTACTTCATTTGCGGCGTGGGCGCGGGTTTATTCAATGTGGCTTTACAGCCGAATTCATTTATCCCGATAATTGGCGCGTCCGGGGCTGTATACGGGATATTGGTGGGTTTCGCGGTGCTATTCCCTAACCGTATGGTCTATGTTTATTTTTTATTCCCTGTCAAGGTGAAATATTTGGTGGTGTTTTTGATTGCCATGGAATTCATATTATCTTTTGCCGGCGGTCAGGGGAATATAGCTCATTTCGCTCATCTCGGCGGGGCGTTAGTAGGCTTTCTTTACTTGAAAGGTAATTGGCAAGGCAGGTCGATAAAATATAAACTAGCCAATTATTTTCATCGACAGCGGATGGAGAAAATGGCCCGTCAACGTGAAAAAGAGATTCAGATGATGGAAGAAGTTGATCGAATTCTTGATAAAATTAACCAGATAGGTTATGATAATTTGTCCAAAAGCGAGAAGAAAGTTCTCGAGGACGCTTCGGATCAAATGTCAAAAAAATAGCTTTATGGCTGTGAGTCGTTCCCGGCAACGCAGGAGGGCCAGGCGGATATGAAAAAAATACTGGTAGTAGAAAATTCCCCGACTATAATCAGCGTAGCCGATTCGCTTTTGAGACAGCGGGGTTATGATGTTACCTGCTTGAGTGATGGCCAAACCGCTTATCAATTTGCTCGTACCGAAAAGCCGGATTTAATTTTAACGGCGTTAGGTATTGTTGGACTGGATGGACTTGAATTATGCAAAAGGATATCGACTGACGTGATAACCGGCGGTATTCCGGTTGTTCTTCTAATTGGCGATAAAGATGCCGCTTATATGGATAAAATCGATTTATGCGGCGCTCGCGCCCGGATTAAAAAACCATTTTCACCCAAAGAACTGCTTAGCATTGTAGAGAAATTTACAAGTACTGGAGGGGATAAACCCGCTCCAAAATTAGTGGATCAAACTGCCGAGGGCGCACCCAAACTCAAAGCCAAAGTTGAGCCCAGCGAAGTTGGAACTGGAACTAATACAGTTTTAGCTAAAACTGATTCGGTGAAAAAACATGAAACGGTGTTTAATCTCGAATGGGAAGACCTGAAAGATGATGTCGGGGACATGGGCGGATCGCCTGTCAAACAAGCGGCCTTGGATGATTCCGGGCTGATACTTGAAGAAGATCAATATGGATTGACCAGGCTTTCCGAAGAAACTGTACCTTTCACTCAGAAGCAAAAAGATGAAGATTATGATTGGTTTATAGGCGAAATGAAAAAAGATATTGATGATACCGGTTCGAAAAAGAAAAGCGAATCCGCCTCTACGTCAAAACCCAAACCCGATGTAGGCTATCATAACCTGGGTACGCCGGCCTCAAAAGATGAAAGCAAATACCGCCAATTCCTGGACCAATTTAAGCAGGACGCCGATATTATCAGTCAGGGCAAACCGCGAACCGATGCCGCGATGGATATTAATTGGCTGGCGGACAGGATCGCCGAAAAGCTGGCGCAAAAAATCGTTGATAAGCTTGATAGACAAGAACTAAAACAGATTATTTCGTCGTTTTTGGCAAATGAAAAATAGCATCTAATTATTTTTTTCACAAACAATCTATCTTAATATTAATCTGGACCGCCGTAGTCCGTTATTATTTAATGGATTAACACATTGACTAATGGAACCAAAATTATTTAATTGAAGTTATATTTAACGAAAATAGAGGAGTAGGAATGGGCAACATTTCATTGATTACGGCATTCGGAGCGGGGCTATTGTCATTTATCTCACCTTGTGTCTTGCCGATAGTTCCGGGCTATCTGTCTTTTATATCCGGCGTTTCGCTCGAAGAACTTCAAGAGAAAAAAAGCAAAATTGTCAACAGGGTATTTTTAAACTCCCTATTCTTTGTGCTCGGATTTTCGGTTGTTTTTATCGCCCTGGGAGCATCCGCCACGATAGTTTATAGTTTTTTAATCAATTATACTCATATAATTAGCAAGGTAGCCGGCGTTCTGATATTTGTGTTAGGCTTGCATTTCCTTGGTTTATTTAAGATTAAGTGGTTGAATTATGAGAAACGTTTTCACGTCGGCTCGAAGCAATTGGGAATGGTCGGTTCGTTCTTTGTGGGGTTCGCGTTTGCATTCGGCTGGACTCCCTGCATAGGCCCGATTTTGGCGGGCATCCTGGCGATAGCCGCCGCCGAGGAAACAGTTGGCCGCGGTATTACCCTTCTGGCTTTTTATTCGGCCGGCCTGGCTGTACCATTTTTGTTAACGGCCCTGGCATTTAACAAGTTTTTAAGTGTTTCCAACCGCATAAAAAAGCATTTCAGAATAGTCGAAATTGTCGGCGGAGTATTTTTGGTTGTAATCGGATTTTTAATATTCACAAATTCTCTGGGCTACCTTTCTTCGATTTTATCCGAATGGTTTCCCTGGCTGGAAATTGGTTGAGGCTTGATATAATGGTTGCTCATTAGATCCGGTATCGTTTATGATCGGGATGACATAAAAGACAATTAGCTTAGGGAGCAATATGGGTTGCGGGTTCGATGAGAAAATTCTCCATTTATATGTTGATAATGAATTAAGTGAACCCGCCAGAGCTAAACTGGCCGACCATCTGGCCTATTGCGCTGATTGTCGGGCAACGGTTGAAGCAATCCATGCCATGAAAACCGGCCTGGCCGCGGCTTGCTCCGCGATTCGGGCGCCGGAATATTTATATGTCAGGATTTTAAACAACCTCGAGGCAATACCTGCGAACAGGCAGTTAAAATTAAGCTTAAAAGAAAAACTGAAATTGCTATCATTGAATTTCCGGATTTCACGGCGTTGGGCCATGGGTTTTGTTTTTTCACTTATACTGATATTTATTATTTTTCCCGGTAAACAAAATTTGCATAATCTCGCCGGTGAACTGGCCAGAGAACACATGGCTCGGCCGGCATATGGCGAAGCGGCCGCCTTACAGACAAATGAAGCTTCGGAAGTTATCGATTTCTTGAAGCAAAAATTGGGCTTCATTTCAGATATTCCTCAACACATTCAGAGTAAATATAAATTGGAGGGTGCCCGCGTTCTCAAAATTGAAGGAAACTCTGTCGCGCAGGTGAGATATTCCGATGGTTTGTCGGGCTGCTCGATGTTCATTATCAATAATCTGTTTTTAGAATATGATAATACCGAGTTATATATCGCTTCCGGCGTTGAGTTTAAAGTCTGCAATTCCGGCGATTGTAATTTGATCTGCTGGGAGAACGATAGGAATTGTTATATTCTTTGCGGCAATTGCTGTTTCAAAGATCTCGTTAATATGGCTGTTTCATTTATCTGATTATACCCGTTTAAGATCGTATTTTTCTAATAATTTTTTAATGTAATCATATTGCTTTTTCAGTGCAAGTTTTTTACATTGAAGTGAATGTTAAACCGGCGGTCGATGAGAAATCAAATTTCTCACGATGGATTTACGATGTAAATGATTGACAAGAAAAGATACTGCTATGAATTATGATTGTATAGTAATCTTTGCCAACGATCCGGAGGAAAGTTCCGATTTGTCGGCTTTGGCGGAGGCTTTGGGAAGACGCAAAACTTACTATCTTGGTCGCGCGATGTTTTTTGATACCCTGGCCTTATGTTTAAGCATTCCTGATACAGATTTGATTATAAGCTATGATCCGGCGTATGCCAAGGATAGCTTTATTAAAATGATCGAACTGTTTACGCATGAGGAGAAAAGCCCCGAAATATTAGCGAATATCGATAAAATCAGGCTTTTGCCACGAAACGGCAATACTATAATGGAACATATTTCCGGCGTTTATCGGCAAGTGTTCGATCTTAAATACGAGCGCGTAACAATGGTAGGCGCTTATTGTATTCCCCTGGATCCCCAGTTAATCAAAGCGGGATTTATTTTGCTTAAGGATAACGATGTCGTTGTCGGTCCGTCATTTGGCGGTAGATATTACTTATTCGGCATGTCGAAATATATGCCGGAGGTTTTTGACGGGGTTAGATGGGAAAGCAATGATTTTTATATTAAATTGGGCGAGAATCTCAAGGCCGCCAGTGCCAGAGTCCAGGAATTGGAGTTATCTTATGAAGTGTACACTCCCGGGGAATTAAATCAATTAATCAGCGATATTAATCGTTGGCGAAAAGTCGGCGATACTAAAACGGCCTATCATACGGAAAAATTCTTAAGAGTTTTATGAGTTTTGCTCTTTGGCAATACCAAGGCTATTGCAATGCATAAAGTAGTTCTTTAGGTATCTCAATCTAATTTATTGTTTATTAATAAAATATATTAATTTTACCGTTTTAAAATATCTTATATTAAATTCGCATTTTCTAAGTGTTGTATATGAATCTGCCGATGTTATTTATGGAGAAATTTAAGGATTGATTGTTTAAATCAAAGTCAGGTTTTTGATTGTTTTATGGTTATTACTAAAGATAAGCCTCTGCGCATAGCTAATTTTGAGCTTACGGATTTAATCGGTTCCGGCGGCATGGCCAACATTTACAAGGGTGTTCAGCTGTCGCTGGAAAGACCGGTAGCCATAAAGGTCTTGCATCAGCATCTTACGGCCAACGAAGATTTTGTCACCAGGTTTAAGCAAGAAGCCAAACAAGCGGCCATTTTACAACATCAGAATATAGTTTCAATTATCGATTACGGCCATCAGGATGACGAGTATTTTATCGCGATGGAGTATATTGACGGGCAGAATTTAAAGGAAATTCTAACCCGGATCAAACGTTTGCCGCTGGAAGTGGCGCTTCTCATAATAAAAGAGGTAGCCGGAGGGCTAAAATACGCACATAGCAACGGCCTGATCCATCGTGATATTAAACCCGCCAATATTATGCTGGCTAAAGATGGCCGGGTCATGATTACTGACTTCGGTATCGCCAAAACGCATGGCGATATGTCGATCACTGTCACCGGGCAGACAGTTGGCTCGCCGGCTTATATGTCGCCCGAACAGGCGGCCGGCCGGCCAATTGACAACCGCTGTGATTTATTCTCGCTTGGTATTGTGCTTTATGAAATTATCACCGGTGAGAAGCCGTTTAAGGGCGAGACTTATCAGCAGGTTGTCACGAATATTATTTCCAGCTTACCGGAAGAGCCAAGTAAATTGCGTATCGATGTCACACCCTCGATTGAGACTATTATTCGGAAGGCGCTTATCAAAGACGTTGACAGCCGTTTCCAGGATGCGGAAGATTTAATTATCGGTCTGGATGAGGAGCTTAGCGGCTATGTTATACCATCACCGAAAAAAATTATCTCCGGATTCGTCAGAAATCCTATTCGCACCACGGAAAAACTTCGGACCGACAGAATATCAAAACATATGGAAACGGCCCTCTATCTGGTCAATGTTGGTCATGGCCGATTGACCGACGCGATCAAAGAATTTGAAAATGTTTTAAGGTTCGATAAAAACAATAAACTTGCCAAAGAATATCTTGATCGGCTTAAATCAGGTCAACAGGATTTTTCGAGCAAACAGCAAGCTAATAAGATCGGTCAAATTTTACGCTGGATTATTCCTGCCGCCATTTTGATCTCAGGTTTGTTGATAGTGGCATTATTTTCGGGTTGGCTCGATATCGGCAATCTTAAGTCAGGTAATAAGATGCCCGGCGTCAAGGATGAATCTGCCAAAGCCGATCAGCCGGGCAATGAGCAGATCAAATACGAAATCGGTGAACAGGCGAATTTGCCCAAGCCGCCGCTTCTAAATAATGCCGACATAGATCAAAAGCAAACCACACCGCTGGCGCAAAAAACTTCCGCTGCTCAAGTGAAGCCAAAAGCCGGGGAGTCAGTATCGCCAAAACCCGTTCCGCAAGCGATTTATCCAAATCAAAACCTCACTCAATACGGGTTAATGGAGATAATAACTGATCCGCCCGCGAATTTTTCGGTGGATTTTAAGCCCTATGGCCAAACCGGCGGCCCGGCGGTAAAACTTTCCCCGGGAAGGCACATCGTCGAGATTGAGGCTGATGGCTACAAAATCGAAAGAAAGAGAATATTTACCGAAGAGGGTAAAACCGAATCAGTTAATCTTGTTTTAAAACCATCCAGATAAATTTTTCACTTATATTTAGCGCGTCCAAGCAACAAAATATAGATATTTCAGTATTTATAACTGATGTCATATAAAACCATATCGCGATTGACATTAAGCGGCATAAACCGTAAATTAGTTTTACGGAAAGGAGCACTTACTGTGGCAAAGTTAAGGATTATTTTTTCAATTTTAATTATCTGTGGGATTATTATGAGTTGTGGAAAAAGACCTGAGGGCGAAGTTACCAAAGAAGTACTAAATAATGGTTTGACTGTTTTGGTTAAAGAGGATCATTCCTCGCCGGTAGTTTCGGTTGTCACCTGGGTTAACGCCGGTTATTTTAATGAACCCGATTCGCTCACCGGCATATCGCATCTGCTCGAACATATGTATTTCAAGGGTACCGCTCGCCGCGGCGTAGGCGAATTAGCGCGCGAAACCAGGGATGCCGGCGGTTTTCTTAATGCCGGAACAATTTATGAGCGTACCGGCTATTATACGATAATACCATCAGAATCATTCGAAAAAGGCCTGGATATCCAATCGGATGCCTTAATGAATTGCGCTATCGATCCGGAGGAATTGGCCAAAGAATCGCAAGTTGTAATTCAGGAGATTAAAAGAAAGCTCGATAATCCAAATTCATTTTCTTATGAAAAATTGCTCGAATTGGGTTTCGATAAACATCGTATCAGACGTTGGCGGATGGGTTACGAAGATCAGGTGGCCGGTTGGAGCCGCGATCAACTTTATCAATACTATCAAACCCGTTACCGCCCGGAAAATATAGTGCTATCGGTCGTCGGTGATATTTCTACGCAACAGGCTTTGGAACTCATTAAGAAGTATTATTCGGCTTTCGAGCGAGGCAAAATCGAAACCGAATTTTCTCCGCCAGAACCTCCACAGCGGGAATTTAAATACCGCCGCATGACCGGCGATCTTTCCCGCAACCTTGTTCATTTCGGTTTTCATGTCCCGGGTGAACTTCATGCCGATTCTTATCCTTTGGCCGTGCTAAATTTCCTGTTAAGCGGTGGTCGGGCTTCCCGGTTATATCAGGAGGTCAAGGAAAAGCAGGGATTAGCCCAATCGGTGGAATCTTCTTATGATTCGCACAGGGATTTCGGTTATTTCACGATCAGCGCCGAACAAGACAGCGGCGCGCCTCAGCCATTGGTAGAATCCGTATTTGAACAAATCGAAAGATTTAAACTCGACAAAGTCAGTCAAGCGGAATTGATAAGAGCGATAAACCAGCTGGAATCAGGTTATCTACATGGCTTGGAGGAGGTCAGCGGCCAGGCGCAGAATTTGGCAATGTATGAGTCATTGGGTGATTATATGATGGCCTTTGAATATATTGACCAACTCAGAAAAGTAACTGCGGAGGATATTCAGCGAGTCGCGCGCGAATATTTTGATTTAACCAATGCCTCGGTTTTTGAATATCTGCCATTGGAAAGCAATTATCCGGGATACTCGGCAAACGATCTTCACCAAACACTTGCCAAGACGATCGAGGATTATCGGGCGAATTATCAGCCTCCTGCAGAAGAACAATTTGCCGAGGCTTCGGCTGTTGGTGTAGGAGGCGCGGATCTGCCGGATCGACCGGCCCGGAAAAAGATTTTAGATAACGGCATTACGCTTATTTGTCGCGAGAATCATTCAGTTGGCCTGGTGTCTGTGGCTGCGTACTTCTTCGGTGGGATTATAACTGAATCTGAAGCCCAGTCGGGTATTACACAATTGATGGCGAAGACCGCCCTGAAAGGCACTGAATCTATGACAGCGGTTGAAATCGCCCGCAATACGGAAATTCTCGGAAGTAATATCGGTTATGCCGCCGATAACGATTTTTTCGGCTTTGCTTTCGATAGCATGCCCCGGAATTTCGAGGAAGGCTTTTCAATCTTATCTGATATCATTTTGCATCCGACATTTCCGGCTGCTGAGTTGGCGAAGGAAAAAAGTTACTCGATAGCCGCGATCAACAGACTGAAAGATTCGATGGGCGATTATCCGATTGAACTCTGCCAGACGGCGCTGTATGAAAACCATCCTTACGGCTTGCCCTCCTTAGGTACCGAAGCATCAATTGCTGGAATCGAGGCTGCTGATCTGATTGAACATCATAAGCAAGCTATCACTTCCGGCAACCTGGTGCTTACTTTTGTAGGCGATATTACTTTGACTGAAGCCGAGAATCTGACTAATAAATATCTGAAAAATCTAAATCCAGGCGAACATATAGCCATAAGCCAAACTGAACCAATTTTAGCATCAATCCACTCAAAAATCGAAAAGCGCAATAAAGCTCAATCGGCTCAGGCGTTTGCTTATCTTACTTGCGCCTACCCAAACCCTGATTATGAACCTTTGAAAGTATTTCAGAACTTGGTAAGCGGCATGGGCGGCCGTTTATGGACAGAAGTGCGGGATAAAAGATCACTGGCTTATTCGGTTTACGCGTATCAGAATCCCGGAGCTTTGAGCGGTTCGTTTAATTGCTATCTGGCCACCTCGCCCGAAAACGCGTTAGAAGCCCGACAAATCGCTATGGATGTGCTGACCGGTTTCAAAGATCAGCCTTTGAGTGATGAAGAACTGCAGAGATCAAAAAACTATACCGCCGGTTCGTTCAGCATATTTCTACAATCGAACAGCGCCCAGGCTGATACTTACGCGAGATGGGAGTTGTCCGGCAAAGGATATGAAGCGGTGGATAAGTATCCCGCCATGATACGCAAGGTGAATTCAGGAGATGTAATGGCCGTGGCTCAAAAATATTTTGCTGATAAATATTATGGTTTGGGTATGATCGAGGGACAAGGGGCATCAGTTCAGGACAGGAATTAACTTGCTGACAGTTTTTACCGATCAGGCATTTTATGACCATCAGCCGGGTCGATGGCATCCGGAATCTCCGGCCAGGCTGGATGCCGTACTGGACGCATGCAAAAACGTTATAGGCGTGCAGATTATAAGCGAATGCCGACCGGCTCGCCGCGAGGAAATTGAGTTAATTCATTCGCCAAAGTATTTTGATTTTATAAACCAGATTAAAGCCCCGCCGGATGAACCGATTATGATCGATCCTGACACGGGCTTTTCCGCCGGCAGTTTTGAGGCGTCCGTAAAAGCCGCAGGCGCTGTTATCGGGGCGGTGAAACTGGTTTTTACAAGTGAAGGCAAACGGGCTTTTTGCGCGGTTCGACCGCCGGGTCATCACGCCGAAAGGGATGCCGGTAAAGGTTTCTGTATTTTCAACAATATCGCGATCGGCGCGGCTTACGCCTTAGCTAATGGAATGGCAAAAAAAGTCGCCATTGTCGATTGGGATGTTCATCACGGCAATGGCACCCAGAACGCTTTTTATGGCAGGTCCGATGTATTTTATATTTCATTACATCAGTTTCCTTATTACCCCGGTTCAGGGAGCGCCAATGAAAAAGGTGAAGGTGACGGTTTAGGCTATAATCTGAATTTGCCGATGCGGTCCGGTTCAGGCGATGAAAACTATCATCACGCGTTCAGTACCGTTATAGTACCCGCGCTGGATAAATACAAACCGGAATTGATAATGATTTCCGCCGGTTTTGATGCTCACGAAAACGATCCTCTGGCCGGCATTGAATTATCATCGGAGATGTACGGCGAAATGACGCGATATCTGGTCAATCTTGCGAACAAGCATTGTCATGGCAGAATCATTTCAGTGTTGGAGGGAGGCTATAATATGGATGTTTTAAAAAGCTGTGTCAAAAATCATTTAAAGGAATTGATTAATGACTGAAAAATATTTTATACGATTTAAAGCTGACGATTACGAAGGGTATGGGTGCTTAATAGATAGCAAAGCCTACCCGGTTAAGGGAGATATATTCAGCGATTACGAAATAGTTGAGCGTCCTTTTGCTATTGAAACGATTATGTATTTGCCTCCCTGCCAGCCTCAAAAAATTATCTGTGTCGGCTTAAATTATGCCGATCATGCCGATGAGAGCACGCTGGCGAAAATACCCGAAGAGCCATTAATATTTTTCAAGCCGTTATCGTCATTAATCGGTCATCAGGATAATATTGTCAAGCCGGGCTGGGTCGATAGAGTCGATTATGAAGGCGAGATCGCCGCGATTATCGGCAAGAAAATGCGCTATGTATCGGTGGAAGAAGCTGACGCCAGCGTTTTTGGTTATACCTGCGTCAACGATGTGACAGCCCGAAATATTCAGAAAAAAGATAACCAGTGGACTCGAGGCAAGGGATTCGATACATTTTGTCCGATTGGTCCATGGATTGTAAAAGGCCTTGACGCATCCGCGCTGGATATTCAAACTCGCCTGAATGGCCAGGTGGTTCAAAAAAGCAATACGAGCCTGATGATGAAATCGCCGGGGGAAGTTATCAGTTTTGTTTCGAAAGTCATGACATTATATCCCGGCGATATTATTTCCACCGGAACGCCAAAGGGAGTAGGCCCGGTTAAAGCCGGTGATGTTATCGAGATCGAAATTCAGAATATCGGAACTTTAAGAAACTCTGTGATTGATGAATGAGCTATTTTACCAAAAAGGCTAAGATATTTATATTCATATTTTCTGTTTACGCCGTATTTCATATTTTTATCAATTCTGAAATAAAAGCCGACTCGACGACCAATCTTAATCACGATATCCCTACAGCCTATTATATAAAAGCGGAACTGGATACATCCGCGAAAACTTTAACGGGAAGAGAAACTGTCGAGTTTTATAATCTGACAACTGATACTCTCGATATGATCGTCTTCCATCTTTACCCCAACGCCTTCAGAGATACGCTAACAGCGATGGCAAAATCTAATGCTGACTTCAAAGAACGTATATCGCAAAATCCAGGATATATCGATTGCGACTCCATTACCGTCGATGGCCAGATACCGGATTCAATCAGAATAGCCGAAACCCTGCTTTATATTTACCCCAGTCAGAAACTTCCTCCCGAAGCTGTAGCCCGGATAGACATGAATTTCGTAATAAAGATACCTCCCATTATAATGCGCTATGGTTACGATATTAACGGCAACTATTTATTGGCTCACTGGAATCCGATATTAGCCGGGTATCAGAAAAATAAAACTGTCATTTTTGATTATGCTTTCGATGGTGAGTTTTTTTCCAATTTCGCGATTTATGATGTCAGATTAACATTACCTGAGAATTTTATATTGGCGTCGACGGCGGATAACAACGTACCGGATTCAATGCGCAACGGGAAATCATATTATAACTTATATGCGGAAAGAGTAATCGATTTTGCCTTCGCCTGCGGACCTGCCTGGCTGAAAAAATCAGTTGTACATGATTCCATCGAAATTAATATTTTCTATCTTCAACGAAATGAAGCCAGACTTCCAGACCTGCTTGCAAGCATAACCGGTTCCTTTGATTATTTCAAAAAAGCGTTGTTTAAATACCCGGCATGCGCAATTAGCTATGTTGATATCAACCCCGGAGCCAATGGCATAGAATTGCCTAATTTAGTCGCCATGTCATTTACAAGTGAAAAATTTTCGAACAAATGGGGTCTGGTGATGACCGCCATTCATGAAACGGCTCATCAATGGTTTTATGCCGCGATTGCCACCAATGAATTCGATGAAGCCTGGCTGGATGAGGGTTTTGTTTCTTATATGACTGATAGAGCGATGGAAGTCATGTACGGCAAAGCCAGGATGATAAATTTCTATGGCCTTGAGGCGTCTTTTACCGATGTCAGCGTTTTATCGGTCAGGCTGGCCCGGTCTTTGACTCCTGTTGCCTGGCCAAGCGATAGATTTTACAACGATGATTATTATATAAATGTCTATGGCCGGGCCGCTGCCATGATCAAAACCCTTGAAGGCGTGCTCGGCACGGATTTATTCAATCAGGCTTTAAAAGATTATGCGCAAACGTGTAAATTTAAACATCCCGATAGCTATGACTTGCAGGCGATTTTTGAGAAAAATTCCGGCCAAAAGCTCGATTGGTTTTTCGATAGCTTCATATTTGGTACGAGTCGTGTTGATTATGAAGTGTCATCGATTAGTACTCGCAAGCAAGATAATGCATATTGCATTACGATTGAAATCAGACGCAATTATGAAGGGGTACTGCCGCAACAGATAAAAGTTAGTTTTGACGATAGTTCGGATACTCTTTTATATTGGGATGGCTTAGGAAAATATCAGGCATTCGAGTTTGTATCCAATTCGCCGGTCGAATGGGCCTCTATTGACACAGGCTATTATTATCTGCTCGATGAGGACCTGACCAATAACTCGCTTCGGTTTCGGCCCGAAACAGGTGTGATATCGTCATTAAGCGCTGATATTGGCTTTTTAGTTCAGTTATTCCTTATGGTATTGGGAATACTATGAGATTATCTTTGAAATTTAAAAATACGCTGCGGGCAGCGATTATACTATACGCTATTAAAACTATAATGGCTTTGATAATAGTTATGCCAACATGGATATATCTGAGCGGCAAATTTGGACTATCATTAATTACCGATGGTTTCTGGCCAATACCTCAGCGCGTGCAACTGGTTGAACTATTCTGGCAAGTTCGCGAACTGGCGGTTGTAGTAATACCGTTATTATTAATAGCGGGTTTGCTATATTTTCTGGCTGTACAATTCGCCTTTGGGGGTATATGTGCTGCTATCCTTAGAGATGGTGAATTTTCGCCGGCTTCGTTTTGCCGTGATAGCGGCAAACATTTTGGCGGATTCGTTAAAATCGCCGTGGCAGCAGTACCATTTTTTATAATCGCGTTTTTAGTATTCGATTTAGTCGGTATTTTTTTCGGTAAATTAGTCGGCTTAATAGCAAGCGATGCCAGTGCGACGGTCATTGCGGCGTTTATCATTTTCCTCGCTTTATATTGTTTGGCCGGTTATCTGATAATTTTAAGGTTTATCCAAATCAGGATTAATAAAACATCTTTGCGTCTGGCGGTCAAATATTCGAAATTGATAATGAGGACTCAAGCACGACGCTTTCTGGCGCTCAATCTTTTGGCAGGTCTGCTGACAAGTATCATTCTGGCCATTACGTTTTTATTGATAGGCGCGATTTGTAAAATGGAGTACGGTTTCTTAGCGGCGTTCTTTATGGTAGTATTACAGCAATTGATAATTTTCGTGGGTTCATTTTTAGAGGCGATGCAGATCAGCATCAATGCCCGGATAATAAAGGAGTATGATTATGGAACTTAGATGGGACAGGTTTAATTGGCAAGATATCAAAAAGCTCAAAGAGCGAGGCTATGACAGCGTCATAATTCCGGTTGGCACTATCGAGGCTCATGGCGTGGTGCCGCTGGGAACCGATAATTTTATCCCGGAAGCGATTGCCCAAAAGATTGCCGCTGATACTAAATCATTAATAGCGCCGACAATAAATTACGGGATTACCAAATCGCTTCTGAGTTATCCCGGATCGCTAACTGTTTCTTCAGCTACTTTTCAGACATATATCACCGAAATATTGTTTTCGCTGGCGGCCGGCGGGATGAATAAGCTCGTGGTTTTAAACGGCCACGGTGGGCAAATGGATGAACTCAAGGCGGCGGCTTATGATGTTTTCGCCAAAACGCGGGTGAAAATAGCGGTGATTCACTGGTGGATTCTTTGCGGCCATCTGGTGGAAAAACATTACGGCACCTCAGGCGGCCATGCCGCTGTCGATGAGACTGCCGCGGTTATTGCCTGCGTCCCCGATACTGTCCACAAAGATAAATACAAGCCAGACATGTTGTATCAAGTCAAACCCGGCACTAATGTCTACCCGAACCCGTCAACGATTTTAATTTATAAAGAAAACACCGGCGCGCTCGATTTCGATACGGAAAAAGCCAAAGTATATTTTGATGATGTGTGTGAAACTGTCAAGCAGTTCATTCTGGATACTTTTAAAAGATGGCAGCTATAAAATATTAGTGCGGCCGGATATGATCTGGCACAATTATTGTGCAAGTCGCCCTTTCTTTCTATTTTATGAGTATTATAATCAATTGAATTGATTTGAGTTAGATTGATTTATTCAAATGGCATAGTGTTTGCTTTTAATATTATTGAGTTCTTTGAAAACTAAACAGATGGATATTCCTTAAAAAGGTTGACACGTTTGACCCGGTATGATACAATCCGCTTCGGAGGATCTATGAAGTATTTATGTTGTTTAATCGTATTATCACTTGCCGTAACCGGGGGCGCTCAGAAGCAGGGAAAAGATTTTGCCGATGATTCGCTTTATGATTATAGAAGCTACATTCCTCCTTCGCATTATGATGTCCGCTGGCTGATAGATATGCCGACGGCTTACATGCTGCCCCGAGGTTCATTTGACATGGATTTCCGCACTTTTCCTACCGGTGGATTGCAGTCCGCGATAAATATCGGGCTGGCCGACAGATTTTCTCTCGGCCTGGCTTATGGAGGCGCCAAAATTCTGTCAGAGGAAGCCCCGATATGGAATCCCCGAATAGAGTTCCAGGTGCGCTATATGTTAATCGAAGAATACAGGTCATTTCCCCAGATAACCGTTGGCTACAGTTCAGTCGGCTACGGATTGTATCAGGAAAAAGATGAAAATATCGGCTACCGCGAAAATCGCTATTTAGTCAAATCTCCGGGTTTTTATCTTAGCGTTTCGAAAAGATATCCGGTATATTCGACTTACTTTAGCCTGCATGGCGGCATCAATTATTCGATGGAAAAAGATATTGATTCCGACCCGAATTTTTTCATCGGGGCGTTGGCCGATCTCGGCTATAGCATGGTTTTTTTGGCGGAATATGATTTTGCCATCAATGATAACAAATCAGCCGGTATTTTTGGCCGGGGCAGAGGCTACCTGAATCTGGGTCTGGCCTGGTATATAACATCCGAACTCCAGCTGGAATTCGATTTCAAGAACCTGCTATTGAACCGCCGCAATTTAACCGGCGATGACCTGGTGATCGACCGGGAAATCCGTCTGATTTATTTGCAATTTTTTACAAATTGACGAGGGTAAGAATGCTCAGGGCACGTCAAGCCGCGATTCTTATCGCGGCTTTTTTATTGATCAGCCTTGACGGCTGTTATACTAAATTCAGGCTGGCCGAGACGAAGCTGGTTCCTGATGACAATAAAACGGTCGTCTATGACGATTGGGAATTCAGCCGCGGCTGGTACAGAGATGGTATCGAGGTCTACGCCGCGTATTACGATTATTACTACGGACAGTGGTGGGATCAATGTGTCTGGTGCGGCGATAATAACACAGTACGGGTTATCGCGACGGAACCGGCGGGCAAGATCGACCGCCGCGATTATCACGATATGCCTCCGTTGCATCACGATGATAATATTCCCCAGCACCCCTATGAATATTCCGATCCAATCGGGCAGGCGCAGCAGCCGAAATTTGATGATCCGCCGCCGGCAGGCGCCGATCAACCGAAAATTGAAAATAATAACGATCAATCCAAAAGCAGTCAGGGAAATTCCGATGAAAAAGAAACTGACGGCACTAAAATAAAACGTCGCGGCAGGAGTTAATAAATGAGTAAATTAAAATTGTTTTTATTGTTGTTCATACCTGTTATAGCACAAGCGCAAGTTACCACCGATCCCACTATGGTGTATGAGATGACCACCGAGAATAATGTTTTCGTCGGAGCGCGAGCCGCCGGTATGGGTGGGGCGCAAATAGCCGCCGGCGAGGATGGTTCGGCGGTCTGGTACAATCCCGCGCTTTTGACCAGAATCCGGCGCCTGGAGCTTTCGGGCGCGCTGACTCATCAGCGGTTTTTTAACGAGACCAGGTACGGCGCAGTCAATGGGGATGAAGCACAACTCAACAAGACCAGGGTGTCATCATTGTGGGCCGTGTTCCCGGTGCCGGTGGAACAGGGGGGGCTGTCGTTTGCCCTGGCGGCCAATAGAGTGAAAAACTTTGACCGGATATTCCGTTTCGAAAATCAATCGGGCTGGTTTGCCAATCCGGATAGTGATGGGTTCGGCGGCGGTGAAGATGATCTCGGCAGTTTGTGGGCTTATTCGATAGGCGGCGGGCTTGAATTGTCACGCTATACTTCAATCGGCATGGCTATCGAATGGTATTACGGTGTTAATAACTACTCTTATCTTGAAGATGAAATATTCGATTCGGATGTTTATTCTTTCAGGGCCGATCTGAAAAGCAGTTATTCGGGCTATTCGGCGAAAATCGGGCTCGCTTATTCGCCCGGACCAAATGTTCATTTTGGCGCGACTATCAAACTGCCCACGCCGTTAAGAGTGGAACAGGAAGAATACACAGAATATAACGAAAACGGTGACATTGATACAGATTTTAATCTAGGTGAGTATAAATTCGTCATGCCTTTCAGTTTCGGCACCGGAGCTTTAGTTACGATTCGCGATTTGTTGCTTACCGGCGATATAATTTATACGGATTATACTCAGCTTGAATACAAATCAGGTGTCGATCTGGCTAATGCCAATGCCGATGTTAAGAAGTATTACAACGATGTTTTGACTTTAAATCTTGGCGCCGAATACTTTTTCCCGAAATTGGGATTGACTTTCCGGGGCGGCTACAGCCGGGATCCTGTTTCCTATAATTTCTATACTATTGAGGATGACCTAAATGTGATAAGCGGCGGCTTCGGCTACCTTCTCGATAAGACCTTAAAACTTGATGTCGCCGTGAACTTCCTTAATTGGACCCGTCGCGACAACGATTTAGGCACTACCGAAAAATATAAAGCCCAGCGCGTGTATGTTGGTTTTACCTATAGAATTTGATGGCTGAGTTATAGATATAAATCAGCCAAGTTAGATTTTTTAAATAGCAGCCTTGGCTCTTTTGAAACCAAATTCCTTTGACCGGCAGGGATTATCATAATCCCTGCCTTAATTCATTGTATTGATATACGATTTTTAATAAATAATCTTTCGCGGAATATAGGCAGTGAATAATAGCCTGCCAGTCGGGTTCCGATCCCGCCTAAGTGGGAAAGAAACCTGACATTTGACTGGTAAAACTTAACAAATGCCCGAAGAGATTTTTAGGGGAAAATTTTCGGGGAAATTTCGCATTCTAATTTAGGAGTTTCCCCTAAATTTTTGGCTAATTTGATAGAAATACAGATTTGATATTATGTTAGCTTGTTACGGAGGTGGAAACTGCTATTTTTAAAAAATGGGGAAACTCCGGATCTATTGCCCTCTTTAAAAGGGTTCAGCCGGTTCGTAGCCTGAAGGGCGTGAACTGGCTGTTTTAGCAGGCAAACTGGTGTCGGGTCACGGGCTTCGCCCTACGACCCGACACAACTTAAATGGGAATAGTCTGAATAAGCTCAACCAACTTACCGAAATTTTCGGGGAAACTCCTGATTCTAATTCCATTGACATCTAAACCGAAAATCCTATTTTGTGGCTATGGAATTTACGGCTTGTTGCGTTTTAATAGTTATCCTGATTCGCCTCAAAGTTCCCGTCGGTCTAACATTATTTGCCTCATCGGCTTTACTGGCGTTGCTGGAGTTTGGTTTCACTCCACGATTCTTCGCCCCTTTTCAACAAACTTTTCTTGATCTTGGCACCTGGAATTTGGTTGCCACGATTTTTTTAGTTATAACTCTGGGCTCGATTTTATCAAAAATCGGTTATTTGGAACGTATGGTTGCCGCTTTAAAAGCTTATATCAATCCGAGTATGGTTGCCCGGATAGCACCCGCTCTTATTGGGCTTCTGCCGATGCCCGGCGGCGCGATGGTTTCCGCGCCAATTGTGGATGAACTGACCAAAAACACTTCCGCCACCGCCGCGGCCAAAACCGCATCGAATTTCTGGTGGAGACATATCTGGGAACCGGTTTGGCCTTTGTATCAATCGGTTATCCTGGCCGCCGCTATATTGGGAGTAACTGTATGGCAGGTCGCCTTTATCTGTTTTCCGATTACGCTGGCTTGCATAATTGCAGGTTTCGCGGTAGTCCGCTTGCCGCTTTCCAGTGAAAAAAATCCAAATAAAAATTTTCCCGGGTTTATTCAGGAGATGTTCTTCTCGTTGTGGCCGGTTTTATTTATTGTAGCCAGCGGGTTGATCTTCAGGGCTGACTTGATATTTTCGCTTTTGGCGCTATTTGTAATAATGCTATTCATTCGAATAACCGATTTCAAAATGATTTATGCCAGTTTCAAAGAGGAATTTTCATTCGATATTATTCTGATATTTTTAGGTGGCTTGGCGATGATGAAAATCATCGAATCCGGACAAGCGGCTATTAAGACTTTGACAGCGTTCCAGGTCTGGGGAATTCCGGCTGATCTGGTTGTATTCGCGCTGCCATTTCTGGTGGGTTTTTTAACCGGCCTGACCGCCGCCTATGTCGGCGTCGGCTTTCCCATCGTTTCGTCGGCATTTCTTCTGACCGGCGGACTTGGTTCCGGTATTTTACTTGCCTATGCCGGTGGTTTGATGGGCATAATGGTTTCGCCGGTACATTTATGTCTGGCCTTGACAAAGAAGTATTTTAATGCAGAATATAAAGACATCTTCAAGCTTTTAATCCCGGTAGTTTTATTGGCATCGCTGATTGTTTTTGTAATTAAGTATCTATTTTACCCGAGTTAATCAAGCCTTCGGTAGTTATGCCGATATATTTTTTAGGAGGAGTTATATATGGGTGATTTAACTGTAATAATATTATCGATTCTAATTATAATCCTGTGTTGGGTTATCATCAAAGTTAATGAGAAAATCGATCGCCATATTGCGCGATTTAAAAAACTCGAAAAAGCCTTATTGAAAAACGCTACCGGCAAAATCCCCAGCGAATTGATTGACGATAAAACGCCGAAAAAAGGAACACCGGTTAAAAATGATATTCCTATGGCAGCTACCTCTAATGACTTACGTCCCCAAAGCCATCAATTTGTCGCGAAAAAATAAGTATTTTTAAACAGAATATTCCTCGTTTAACTGTGATATTTTATATATATTGTTGATAGATATATAAATATGTGTTGTCAAAAATTTCTTAATTGGGATTAATCCAGGTTTATTCTGGGGAACTATTCTATCTGCCCCGTGTATAATTATTAGAAATTTAGTGAGGTGTACATTGGAAAATATTAGCGACAAAGATTTGTTTGCCAAGGTAGCCGCGGACGATGAACAGGCATTCGCCTTGTTTGTGGAGCGATATAAAAGCCGGCTGTATAATTTTATCGTCCGAATCATTTCCGAAAAGGAGACGGCTGAGGATATTCTTCAGGATACATTTTTAAGGGTATACAATCAGCGGAAAAATTACAGCCCCGATTTCGCGTTATCGACCTGGGTCTACACAATAGCCTTAAACCTGGTTCGTTCCGAATTACGCAAACGCAAACTCAGAAAGTATCTGAGTTTGGATTTCCTGAAAGAAGAAAGCGATGTTGAATTAGCGGATAATGTTAATCCTGAACCTGGCAGGCTTAAACCGCTGATGGATAAGGCTATAGCGGCATTGCCCGAGGAATATCGAACCGCTTTCATTTTATGCGATATCGATCGTTTGCCTTATAATGAAATTGCCGAAATAATGCGGGTACCGGTGGGAACTGTCAAATCGCGCATTAATCGGGCCAGAAGCATGTTGCGAGAAAAACTTTTACCGTATAAGGAGTTAAATTATGAATTGTCGAAAGGTCTCCCGCAGATTATCTGCTTACATTGAGGGTGACCTGTCGCCTCAGGAATCTGCCCAGTTAGAGGAACACGTTAAAATTTGCGCCCTGTGTCGGCGAAAGATCGCCGATGTCAGGCTGATTATTGAAACGTCTCATCAACTTGAGCAGAGAGAGCCGGGGCCGTACTTTGTTAACCGTCTGCTATGCGCGATCAACCGGCAGAGCAGTCCGCGGGAGATTTTATCGAGTTGGCGGTATCGCTTGACGCTTTCTGGAGTTGCTTTCGCGGCCGCCGCGAGCGTGACATTTTACGTAATCGGTCCTCCGGCCGCCATCGTGTCCGGGCCTGAAGCGGGAGGTAATATACAGGCGGGTTTGATACGGGATAACGATACTCTCAAATCAAATCATGGTTTTCCGGTTTCCGATGAAGCCCTGGAAAGAGATATGTACTTAACTCAAAAGCCCAAATCGGATTCACTGACAGACGGACCAGAAGTGACAGCCAAGCTTTATGTCAAGCCTGTAAGCGTGGAAAAGACAGATAGTGGTGATCAGGTTTTTTAGAAAGGATTGAATGAATAAAATTGCTAATGTTTTTTTATTCTCGATACTTGCCATAATATTTATAAACGCCGCGAAAACTGAGGCCGGAGTTTTAGAGAGCCTGGATCAAGAGCTGACCGGTCTGGCCCAGCAAGCCAAACCGTTTATGGTAACAGTCGAAGCCCGGGATAATACGCTAAACAATGTATTTGTCGGTACCGGTGTTTTAATTGATAAAGCCGGCTATATCCTTACGACAACTTCGATTATTAGCGACAGCGACGCGGTTAAAGTAACTTTCAGCGAAGGCGATGAATTTGTTGCCAAGATAGTCGGTTCTGATCAGCTCACTGGTTTGGCTTTACTAAAGATCGAGCCGGTGGGGCGAAACCTGCCTAAATTCGGCGATCCCTATAGTCTTAAAGACGGTTCGTGGATAATCATAATCGGCAATTCATATGAAATCCCCAATTCCGTCAATTTCGGGGTCTTTTCAGGATTGACCGATGAAGGATTTTTGCAATTGTCAGCGCAATCCGGTCCAGGCAGTTCAGGCAGCGCCGTATTCAATACCAAAGGCGAAATGGTGGGTTTGCTGGTGGCACAGGCCAAAGAAACAATTTCAATCCAGCTGGCCGATGATAATTTTGTTAAAGTTAAGGGCAATAGCTACAAGGCTTCTCCATCTCAAAATTTATCTAATATAGGCATAGATATACCGTCAGCCGGTATCAGTTTGGCGGTGCCGATTGACAAGCTAAGGCGGGTAGCCGACCAGTTAATGGTCTATGGCGAAGTTGAACATGGCTTTTTGGGAATAAAACAAAAACGTCTTAGCGATAAGCAGCATCAACAAATGAAGATTGAAGGCGGAGTGCAGGTGACAGCCGTAAGCAAGGATTCACCCGCGGAAAAAGCGGGCATTGCCATAGGCGATATTATTATTAAATTTGACGGGAAAAAGGTAAAGGGATCGGGACATTTGTACGGTTTGGTTCGATCATACCTGCCTAATGAAAAAGTCAGACTCGATATAATCAGGGATAGTCTCGAAATTGCCGTTACCGTGGCTTTAGGGCAAACCGATGATAATGGATATTTTGGTTTCCGGCAAAATCCCGGTCTGGAAAATCAGGCAGGGTTATTATCCACCGCTGATTTGGCTGATAAATTCGCTATTGCCAAAAGGCAAGCAGCCGGCCTTAATAGCAAGTTAGGCAAAGAGCACCTGAAGCCGGAAATAGAAGAATTAAATGAGCGAATACAAGAATTAGAGATGAATTTCAAAGAGCTGTCAGCCAAAATTAGCGAATTAGCCAAAGAATTAGAAAAATAAAACATTGTACAGTGTTATTAAAATTCACGATGCTGGCTATAATAACATCTATACTAAACCTATTTTATTATCTGATATAAGATTGTATTAATCTATAAATTTTTTGATATAAATCGTAACGGTCGCACAAAAATATAATCTCAGCTATTATTTAACTTATTATGTGCTTTCGAATTATAATCTATTATTCCAGATTGTATTACGGCATGAAAATTGCCATTTGTTCGATGGGGTAGTGTTTTTTGTCAATTGAATAGCTG
>Ga0299912_10000649_pt1 | contig 28885 bp, 25 predicted proteins | sample RVTome_2_FD_207667 | JGI IMG/M metagenome (GOLD analysis project Ga0299912, IMG submission 207667) | Soil microbial communities from uranium-contaminated site in the Upper Colorado River Basin, Wyoming, United States - RVT95D214 (version 2) ... | reverse complement strand
AAAGTGAAAGGGATCGATGTCCTGCTGCAATCCATGGCACTGAAGACAGAGGAAGATATGGATATCCATCTCACCATTGTTGGGAAGGGAAGGATGGAAGAATGGGCAAAGGTTTTTGTCCAGCAGAAAGGATTGGGGAAAAGGGTTTCGATGGTTGGAAATGTGTCTGACCCGGCGTTGGCCTCCCTCTACGCATCCGCGAATTGTGTTGTGATTCCTTCCCGGTCCGAATCCATCCCTTTGGTCTTTTCAGAAGCCATCAGGTTTGATAAAGAGTTGATCGTCACCGATGTGGGCGACATGGGCATGCTGGGTCGCCAATATGGAGTGGCCTGGGTGATTCCTCCAGAAGATCCGATCGCTTTGAAAGAGATGATGAAGGGGAGAACCGAAGCTCGCCGCGACCATCGAGCAGGGAGAGAGATAGAGAAGAGAGAAGAATTGAAGCGATTGTTCGATATCGAAACCAGTGTGGAGAGATTCTTGGCAGATTATTTGTAAAATTCCCCCGCCCCCCCTTTACTAAAGGGGGGTTGAACAGTAGAAACGGACACGTGACACGAGCCACGCCTGCGTGCCGAAACGCCTGCCTGCACGAAGCGTTTCGGCGAAGGCAGGCACTCCGGCGTGCAGGCACGGACACGTGTTGGGAGGAACCAATGAAGGCAATTATATTAGCAGGAGGAAAGGGGACAAGGCTTGCCCCTTATACGGCCGTCTTCCCGAAGCCTTTGATGCCTGTTGACGGGATACCCATTCTCGAAGTGATCGTTAAGCAACTGGCCCATTTTCGTATTGAGGAGATCACCCTTACTGTAAGTCAACAATCGGAGCCTCTTCTATCTGCCTATTTCGGGGATGGAAGGCAGTACGGGGTGAATATCTCATACTCCCAAGAGGGAAAACCCCTCGGAACAGCTGGCCCGCTTTCTCTCATTCCGGATCTGCCCAAAACATTCCTGGTGATGAACGGAGACATTCTCACCACTCTCAATTATCAAAAATTGATCAGATTCCACCAGCAACAAAAAGGGATGGTCACCATTGCCATGAGTCAAAAGAAGGTTCCATTGGAGTTGGGAGTGATGGAGTTTAATCGTGCATATCGACTGACTCGGTATATTGAGAAACCTACTCTTTCTTATTCGGTGAGCATGGGAATCTATGTGTTTGAGAAGAAGGTGTTGGGGTGGATCCCTTCGAAGAGATATTTCGATTTTCCTGAATTGATCCAAAAGCTTCTCAGAGAGGAAAAGAGAGTGGCCTGTTACCCCAGTGACGATTTTTGGCTGGATATTGGCAGGCATGAGGATTATGAGGAGGCGCAAAAGAAGTTTCAAGAGATGAGGAAGAAGTTGTTATATGAATCTTAGATGTCAAATTTCAAAGCTCAATCCCGCCAAGGCGGGATCAAATGAGATTCAAATGTCAAATGATAAGATAGATCAAAAAAGAAAAAATTTTTGACATTGAACCATTTTGACATTCATTTAGCATTTGGTCCCGCCTTGGCGGGATTGACATTTGGATTTGAGTACCACAGCAAATAAGGGGACTGAATGAGGTCGTTATGGGGAAGATCTTAGTAACTGGAGCTGGAGGTTTCATAGGATGCCATCTCACTGAAGAGTTGGTTAAGCTGGGGGAAGATGTAAGGGCCTTTGTACGGTACAATTCGAGAGATGAAAGGGGTCTTTTGGAAGAGTTACCCAAAGACATTCAAAATCAAATTGAAGTGGTTCCAGGGGATTTAAAGGATCCAGACGGAGTGAAGAAGGTGGTAGAAGGCTGTTCCAAAGTCTTCCACCTGGGGGCCCTCATTGCTATCCCTTATTCTTATGTTCATCCCTTCGATTTTATTCAAACCAATGTGATTGGAACCGCCCACCTCCTTAATGCTTGCCTTGATAATAAGGCTTTGGAAAGGATCATCCACACGTCGACGAGTGAAGTCTATGGGACGGCACAATACGTTCCCATTGACGAAAAACATCCTCTCCAGGCCCAATCCCCCTATGCCGCCAGCAAGATCGCAGCGGACAAGCTGGTAGAGAGCTACTACCTTTCTTTCGGCCTTCCCGTTGCCACGATCCGGCCCTTCAATACGTTTGGTCCTCGACAATCCCTGAGGGCCATCATTCCTACCATCATTTCCCAGGCGATCGATGACAAGAGGATTCGATTAGGAAACACCAAGCCACGGCGTGATTTTCTTTTTGTAAAAGATACGGTTCGAGGATTTATTGAATTGGGAAAGTGCAGTGAGGCAGTGGGGAAAGTCGTCAACATCGGGACCGGGAAAGACATCTCTATTGAAGAATTGGTGAAGAAGATTCTTGATCAGATGGGAAAGAAAGGGGAGATGGAGGTTGAGGATCGGAGAATTCGTCCTGAGAAGAGCGAAGTGATGCAACTTCTTGCCGATACCCGATTGGCCCAGAAACTCTTTCAATGGGCCCCCCGATATACCCTTGAGGATGGGTTAAGAGAGACAATCGATTGGTGTCAGAGGAATCGGTCCCGATTCAAAGTGGGAAGCTATCCATTATGAAATGGAAATATCCCCTTTCTGATATCGATCTCGGGAAAGAGGAGGAACGAAAAGTTCTGAAGGTCCTTCGCTCGAGATGGCTTTCCACCGGACCGGTGACAGAGAAGTTTGAAAAGGCCTTTTCAGAATATCTTGGGGGAGGGTATGCGATTGCTGTTTCGAATGGGACAGCGGCCCTCCATTTAGCGTTGGCCTGTCTGGGTCTAAGCGAAGGAGACGAAGTCATTCTTCCCTCACTCACCTTTGTGGCGACAGCCAACGCTGTTCTTTATGTCGGAGCCAAGCCTGTTTTTGCCGATATTGGAGGCACCAACGACCTCAATCTTTCTCCTCAGGAGATTGAAAAGAGGATCACCGAGAGGACAAGGGTCATCCTGGTAATGCATTACGGAGGATACCCCTGCGACATGGGATCGATCATGGGGATAGCCAAAAGGCATGGTCTCTATGTCGTTGAGGATTCGGCCCATGCGCCGGGTGCGGAATATCAGGGCAAGAAGTGCGGCATGATTGGAGATATAGGCTGTTTCAGCTTTTTTTCGAATAAGAACTTAGTAACCGGCGAAGGTGGAATGGTGGTCACTCAGAACAAGGAATGGGGAGAGAGGGTTCGAAGGATGAGGTCCCATGGGATGAAGACCCTTTCATGGGATAAGTATCGTGGCCGCATCTCTTCCTATGATATAGAGAGATTGGGTTATAATTATCGAACCACAGAGATTCAATCTGCTCTGGGTTTGGTCCAATTAAAAAAATTGGATCGGAATAATAAAAGAAGAAAAAGGTTGGTCGAAACTTATCAAAGAGAGCTTCAAGGAGTTGATAGGATCTCTATCCCTTTTTCCCAATTCAAAGGTCGTCCTTCCTACCACCTATGTCCCATTCTGGTTGATCATGGACAGGACGCTCGGTCTTCCCTCCTTAGAGATAGATTAATGGAAGGCCTGAGGAATCTCAGAATTCAGACGAGCGTTCACTATCCCCCTATCCATCTTTTCTCCCTTTATTGGAGAAAATTCGGTTTCACGGAGGGAATGCTTCCTAAAACAGAAGAGGTGAGTAGAAGAGAGGTCACCCTTCCCCTTCATCCGCGGATGGAAGGGAAAGATGTGAAGTGGATTGTAAAAAAACTAAAGGAGATCATCGGGAGATAAGATGGAATTAGGCGTCTTCGATTCACCCGGGAGGGAATGGGATGAATTTGCCTCTCGACATACCGATTTAGTCTTTTATCAATCGATCTGGAGCGAAGTCTTGAGAAAGGGATTGGGAGGACAACCTCTATACTTTTACCTAAAGGAAGGAGGGGAGATTGTAGCAGGATTACCCGGAGTGTTGCTTAATTTTATGATTCTTAAGATTATCTATGCCTCGATCCCATATGGCAACTTCATCGGCGAGAACTCACACTTCCGCCTATTTATGGAGCTTCTGGAAAAGGAATTTCGAAGGAGAGGGATCGACCAGGTCAGGATTACGGAATCGCCTTTTTCAGGGTCTTATCAACCTAACTCTTTCAGATCGATCGATGCTAAATGTACCCTGTTGGATCTAAGCGGGTTTGATAGAGAGGGGATTTGGAAGGGATACAAGAAATATATTCGGAGAGATATTCGAAAGGCTCAACGTAGCGGAGTGTCTATTCGCGCTGGCGCCTCCAAAGAAGATGTAAAAACATTCTATCGACTCTATTTAGCCTCAATGCAGCGAAACAGGGCGGCAGCAAAGTACCCATTACAGTGGTTTGATGCCGTTTATGAAGAGATGGCGGGGAGGCATTTAGGTGCTTTCCTTTTCGCCGAGTTGAACCAGGTGGCTATTGCAGGAGTGGTTCTCATCAACTCACCTAGTTCGACACACTATTTACATAATGGTTCCCAATACGAATTTTTGAAATTCTGTCCCAACGAATTACTGATTCATTTTTCTTTAGAGGAGGCTGTTAAGAAAGGAAACTCATGCTTTGACTTTATGGGTTCGGATGCAAATGACCTTTCTTTGCTCCAGTTTAAAGAGAAATGGGGAAGTCAATCTCTTGATATCTTCACTTACGTAAAGGATTATCATCCGATTCGATGCAAGATGTGGGAATTGGGCAAAAGATTAGGGAATTCGGGAATAGGCAACGGCTTGTTGAAATTAATGCGGGATTAAAGGAAGGAAGTTGGGCGAAAAGATAGATTGGGGAAAGCGAGCCGAAAAAGGGTTCTTGGCATCGGGAATCGATCCGGCTGATCGCAGAGGTCATAAGAACTATTATATCGATCTTCTCCAGAAAATGGCATTAGAGGAGGTGCTGGAGTTAACAGGGGATGAGATCGCTCTCGATTTCGGTTGCGGAAGCGGAAGATTTTCTTACTGGATTGCTCCCAAGGTCAAGAAAGTGTTGGGTCTGGAGATGACCCCAGAGATGATCGATTTGGCTGAAAGAAATCGGACAGCGGGTAATGTGGAATTTATTCTTTACGATGGAGTTCATTTTCCCGTTTTACCGTACGAGGTTGATTTCATTCTCTCTGTCTGGGTTTTGCAGTATATGGAAAGAGAGACGTTGAAAAGGACTGTTTCTGAGTTGGCCCGACATCTAAAGTCAGGCGGGAGGTTTTACCTCATTGAACAGGCTTCAGATAATCTAAGGGCAGGCCGGCTAAGCTTGAAAGAGTATCTTAATGCCTTTCAAGAATTGAAATTGGAGTGTCTACTACATTGCCCCATTCGAAATGGCCGTTGGTGGTTGCTTTATCTCATTCGATATGGGGTAATCCCTGAGGGATGGTACCATCGAATCGCCTCTTATGAATTAAAAAAAAGAAGAGAAGAAGGGGATTTTATCCGTTCATATAAAGATTTTCTGTTTTTATTAAGGAAGTGATGATGAGAAATATTTTAGTTACGGGAGCGGCCGGTTTCATTGGGTCCCATTTATCTGAGTTATTGGTTCAAAAGGGTTACAAAGTTGTCGGCTTGGATAATCTATCCTATGGCCTTTTTCAAAACCTTTCTCCTGTCCTTGGACATCCAAGATTTGAATTCGTTCAAGGGGATATTAGAGATCTTGATCTCCTGATTAGGATCGGTCAGCGAATACACGCAATCCTCCACTTGGCCGCCTATAAAATTCCAAGGTATGGGAATGCCCTTGAAACGTTAGATGTGAACGTGAGGGGAACGGAAAATGTATTAAAGGTTGCCCAAGAATGTGGTTGCAAGATCATCTTTTCTTCGACCTCTGACGTCTATGGAAAAAATCCAAATTTGCCATATGGTGAAGGCAGCGATTTTTACATGGGATCTCCTCAAATACAAAGATGGAGTTATGCGATCTCAAAGATGTTGGGTGAACATCTCTGCTTCGTTTACAGTAAAGAGCGTGATGTCCGGATGACCGTCCTCCGCTATTTTGGAAGTTACGGCCCAAGGCAAAACCTAACATGGTGGGGTGGCCCCCAATCCATTTTCATTGACTGCGCATTGAAGAATAGACCAATGCCCATTCATGGGGATGGACTGCAAACTCGAAGTTTTACCTATATTAAAGACACAGCAGAAGGAACTCTTAAGATTTTAGAGACCGAGGAGGCCGTTGGAAAGGTTCTTAACATTGGCAATACCGAAGAGATTAGTATTCTCGACCTCGCAAAGAAGATATGGAAACTAATCCGGGGCTCTGGGGCCCCTCAAATAGAATTTATCCCTTATCGTCAATTCCCCGGACGCTATGAAGATGTGAGACGAAGAGTTCCGGATATTCGCTTGGCAAAAGAGATTCTTGGCTTTATCCCAAAAATCTCTATTGACGAAGGACTACCCCCTACCATCGAATGGCAAAGAGGTGTTACGAAGGGAGAAGACGGCAAATAAGAAGATGAAAAACATATTGATTACAGGAGGAGCTGGTTTTCTTGGTTCTCATCTCTCCCGTGTTCTCCTTGAGAAGGGATTCAGCGTAATTTGTGTGGATGACCTTTCCCATGGAAATATGGCAAATATTTCTGATTCGATCCGATTCCCCCGATTTTCATTTTATAAGAAAGATATCCTAGGAAAAGAGTCTCTGTTAGATATCTCAAAAGAGGTTGATACCCTTATCCACTTCGCTACCTATAAAATTCCAAGAGAAGGAGATATCCTGAAGACGATCGAGGTCAATACAAGAGGTACGGAAACAATATTAAATGTGGCAAAAGAAAGAAAGGTTCGGGTGATCTTTGGCTCCACCGACGACGTTTATGGGAAAAATCCGGAACTCCCTTTTTCAGAAGAGAGTGCACTGGTGATCGGTAATTCCAAATCGATCCGCTGGAGTGACGCTATCTCCAAGATCTATTCTGAACAATTATGCTTTGCCTATCAAGATGCCTATCAAGTGCCGATCAATATCTTACGATTCTCTATCATTTATGGGCCAGGGCAGCGAAGGGATTGGTGGGGAGGTCCCCAGGGCGTCTTCATTGAGAAAGCGTTGAAAAGAGAACCTATCCCCATCCATGGGGATGGTCTTCAAGTTCGAAATTTTGTTTATGTCTCGGATGCGGTGGAAGGAATATTGAAAGTCATTGAGAAAGAGGAAATTCGGGGAGAAGTTCTGAATATCGGTTCGTCAGATCGGATTCGTATCCTTGACCTGGCCTATCAGATATGGTCACTCGTCGGGAATTCAGGGAAACCTAAAATAGAATTCATTGCCTATTCGGACCTGTGCCAAGATTATGAGGATGTGAGGGTGAGGCATATGGATCTTACTAAGGCAAGATATTTATTGGGCTACGAGCCTAAAATTGGGATCGAAGAGGGTTTAAAGAAAACGATTGATTGGTTTCGGAGTAACAGATAGGTGTGAACACAAACAGAGATTTGATGCGACTCCGAAGATTTTATGGTGCAGTGGCCTCTGACCAAAATCGATCTATCCTCCGGTTGGTGACAGGGGAAAGGATTCTCGAGTTGGGATGTGGGTATGGAACTTTTATCCAGGAAGCTGAAGATAAGGGGAAAGAAGCCTTTGGACTGGATATCGACTTCAAGGTTCTTGAGATAGGTAGAAGCTTTTATCCTTCCCTATTGACCAAACTGGTCCAAGGAGACATGGGTTGGCTCCCCTTTAAGAATAAATCATTTCATGCCGTCATCTTGAGAGAATCTCTCCATCATGTCCCTTGGGAGAAGGTTCTGCCAGAGATCCTTCGAGTCTGTCGAAAGGAGATCATTATTTTTGAACCCAATCCAAATTGGATTTTAAGATTTTGTCGAAAAATAATCTCCCATAGAGATCAGGAAATCTCATTAAAGCCTTTGCTGCATCTATTAGAAAGTCATGGAATTCTTATTAAAGAATTCTATTTCCGGGACCTGTTTGCTTTTCCCCTGAGCGGGGGTTTTGTGGGACGGGAATTCGTCCCGCCCGTTAAAATTCTTTTTTCTCTCCTATTATGGGGGGATAAAATGCTGCAGGCTTTTTTTCACATGATCAAGATTGAAAAGGCCGTCAGTTGGAGGTATTTAATGAAGGGCGTCCTGCAGGAGCCGGAGGGTAAATGAAGATCTATTTTTTAATGCCTGCCTATAACGAAGAGACGGAAATTAGTTTTCGACTGAGAAATATCGTAAGACTCATGGAACAGAAGGGGTTTCCTTTTGAAATATGGGTAGTCAATGATGGGAGCTATGATCAGACGGTTAAAATCGTAGAAGAAGTTTCGAAAGAGATTCCAGTTCACATGATCCATCATGACGTAAATCGCGGGATAGGGATTGCCTTTTTAAATGGCCTTAAGGAACTCGTCAAAATTGTTAGGGATGAAGACATTGTCATCACGCTGGATGCAGACAATACGCACAATTTGAAGACCGTTGAATTCATGATCAAGAAGATAGATGAAGGATATGAGGTGGTGATCGGGTCCTGTTTTACCACTGGAGGAATGATGATCGGTGTTCCTGTCCTCCGGTATCTTCTAAGTTATCTCAGCAACTTAGGTTACAGGTTTTTATTCCATATTAAGGGAATCAGGACCTATACCGGTTTTTACCGGGCCCATAGTGGGGCAGCGATCAAAAGGGTTTTTGAAATATTTGGGGACCACTTGATTGTAGCGAATGGCTTTGCAGCCATGGCTGAGATGCTCATTAAATTTCGCCAGATTCCTCTTTTTTTAACGGAAGTCCCGATGATCATCCGATATGATTTGAAAGGAAGGGCAAGCAAGATGCATGTGATGGCGACCATCCGGGAGCATTTAGGGGTGATTGCAAGAAACCTGTTTAAGAGGAGGATGATATAGGCGTGGGCCATAAAAAATCCAAGAAAGCTTTCGATCGGGAGCATAAGAAAGTGGTTCCCAAGCAGGAGGATAGGGGATGGATATTCTTAATGGTGTCTTCCAAATGGTTCATTGTCGTCGTCCTTCTTTTGGCTGGAATTGTCTGGTATGGGTTTTATCTCACCCATACAAAAGAGGTCTCGGGGTCTGATGACCGGGAGTATGCCTCGATAGCACGAAATATTGTCAACGGGAAGGGTATCACTAGAAATTTCATTTATCCAGTTGATATTAATTTTTTCGAAAAGTTACCTGTCCCTGAGTTTGTTCACCCACCGGGATATCCCCTTATCCTTGCCGGGTTTTTTAAATTATTTGGGATCTCAGACTTCGTGGCTTTACTCCCCTCCTACCTTTCCTATTTTATTCTCATTGTTCTCCTTTTCTTTTTTGTAAGAAGGTATTCAGACGTTAGAACCTCAGCCGTGGCAGTCTTGATCTTAATCTTCAACAGGGAAATCTTAGATATGAGTCTCATAGCCCTCAGTGAGGAAATATATACCCTTCTGTTTTTTCTCTTCTTCATTCTTTTTTTAGAGGCTAAATCCCCGAGGGCAATTTTCGTGACAGGAGTTTTATTGGGAATGAGCCACCTTATCAGGGAAAATATGTATCCTTTTCTTATTCCAATTTTTATCTATCTCTATTTTTATCCTGACCTTCCCCTCTGGGGAAAAATGGGATTTTTTGTGACTGGTTTATTGATTCCGATCGTTCCCAATATGATCAGAAGCTTTCTGGAAACAGGTTCCCCCTTTTTTTCCTATGGGAAATTCACTTTTATGGCCTTTACTGATAAATATCCTTGGTTAAACATTTATCGAGATATCCAGAATCCTTCTCTTTTTGAATTTCTGATGAACGATCCAAGTCAGTTTATTTTGAAATACATAAGCAACTTGGTGAGTACACTCGAACAGATCATGTCCGTTTCTAACCCGTATCTCTTAGCCCTCTTCTTCATCGAGATGTTCAATTGGAAGATCAGCCCAGAGTGGAAGAGGATAAAAATGTTATTCCTTCTCCTCTTTATTTCGCAGATCCTTTTCATCCCCTTATTTACTTTTACCAATCGGTTCTTCATCCCCTTCTTGCCATTGATGATCGCGTTTGCCTCCCAAAGCTTTTTGAGAATATCAGAGGGTTTAATCTCGGAGGTCAAAGCTCAATGGAAAAAGAGGATCTCCTTCCTGATCACCTTTTTATTTCTGATATTCTTTGTGATCCCTGCCACTTATACAATGGTGATTAAGCCCGGGGGGGTTCCCGTATTAGGTTTCAAAACTCCGCAATTTGGGTTTCTCTTGCCAAAGGAGGAGGCAGAAGGATTGAACGACTTTTTGAGGAACGAGGTAAAGGACAATCAAGTTATCTGGTCAGACCTCGCTGAAACTCTGGAATGGGAGGGCAATCGTTTTTGCGGTTGGTTGCCAACACGGATTAGATCAATTTATGAAATACATAAAAAAATTCCTGTGGATGGTATTCTTCTCACAAGTCTGCGGACCCCTTATAAAATGGAAGAAGAATGGAGATATCTGCTGTTCAGTGAATCAACTTTGCCCAAATATAGGACTGTTAAACTGTATAAAGGCAGATCCATCTCTGCAAAATTACTCATTCGGGACGAAAGGGATTAAGTTGTCGGAGAGAAGGGATTGTGAGGCCCTTTACAAACAGAAGGTTACGAAGCCGTTATCTCCAAATTCTTCAATGGATAATTGTCCTTGCCATTTTCGTTTTTTTGGGGAGGATGGTCTGGAGTAATTGGATCGAGGTGAAGGAGGCTCGTTTTACTGTCAGACCTTTCCCCCTTTTATTATCGACTCTCATCTTTACCTTCAGTTATTGCATCCAAACTTGGGCATGGTATCTTATCACGCTTAAATTAGGAATAGCCATCTCTCTCTCAGAAACATTATGGAGTTGGTTCTACTCGCAATTGGGCAAATATTTGCCAGGCAAGGTCTGGCTCTTCCTCAGTCGCTTCTACTTCTACGAATCCAAAGGGAAGTCGAAGAAAGCCATTTCTATAGCCCTTTACCTCGAAGCCGTTACCGCCATTATGGCAGCAGGCCTTATCTTTTTGGCTGCCCTCGCCCTTTTTAAGGACGTAAGGCCATTTTTTTCAGGAAATCAATTTGGGTGGCTAAGTCTCATTTTCATCTTAGCCTTCGTTTCGATTCACCCGCGGATTTTCCAGAAGATCTTAAATTGGGTCCTTATCAAATTTAAGAGAGAACCCCTCTCTCTATCCATTTCCTATCCTGACATTCTTTGGATATTATCTGTCCATATTTCGGCCTGGGTGATTGGAGGAATCGGTTTTTACCTTTTCATTGACTCCGTCTATCCTATTTCCTCAGAAACCATATTGTTTGTAACGGGGGCTTTGGCCTTCTCAAGCATATTGGGCTTAGTAGCTATATTTGCTCCGAGTGGCTTGGGTGTTAGAGAAGGGGCCTTAGTCTATCTCCTATCCTTTTTGATGCCCGAGGGAGTGGCTGTTATCATTTCTGTTTTAACCCGTATCTGGGTGACCCTCATTGAAATCGGACTGATTGGAGTGATATATTTATCAGGTCGATTTCATAAAGGATCGGAGAAAAGAGAGGAACATGTCAAGACTTAAAAAGACTCAAAAACTGGATAGGAATAGAACGATTTCATCCAAACCCCAACGGAAACAGCCATCCTTTCCACTTCGCCATCTCATCGCCGTCGCACTGATTGCGGGAGTGGCCTTGGTTGCGTATTCTAATACCTTCTCCGTCCCCTTCCACTTCGACGACCGGCCCAATATCCTTGATAATCCAAACGTCCAGATCAACGTCTTCACTTGGGATCGACTGGAACGATTGATCAGTAATACCTATAAGGAAACCATTCGAGTCTTCTCTTACTTCACCTTAGCCCTCAATTACTATTTTGGAGGGTTTGACGTCTTTGGCTATCATCTCGTTAACTTCATCATCCATGCGGCAGCCGGAATCTTTCTCTATTGGTTCCTCATTCTGACATTCAATCTACGCTCCTTAAAAGAGAAATATGGGTCCATCGCTTACAAGGTCGCCCTCTTTGCAAGTTTAATCTTTATCTCCCACCCCATTCAGACCCAATCGGTCACCTACATCGTCCAGAGGATGGCCTGTATGGCTGGCATGTTTTACCTCCTTTCCTTTGTCCTCTATGTAAAGGGAAGGTTGTCTTTTGGTCATGTCCGTTATTTTTACTTTGGTGGGACGGTACTGACCTATCTACTCGGAGTTTTTTCAAAAGAGAATGTGGCTATCCTTCCTTTCTTTATGGGTCTTTACGAGTTCTATTTTTTCCAAAATCTTGACCTGAGCCCCAAAGGGAAGAAAATCCTCTATAGCCTTATCTTAGGTCTCCTTCTTCTCGGGGCCTTTGGATTTATCCTCTGGGGTCAACGGTATCTCCATGTTATCGTCGAAGGGTATCAGTATCGCACTTTTACGATGTCAGAGAGAGTCCTGACCCAGTTCAGAGTGGTTCTTTATTATGTTACCCTTCTCCTTTATCCTCATCCATCCCGGCTCAATCTGGATCATGATTTCCCGATATCGAAGACAATTCTAGATCCACTGACCACTCTGATCTCCATCTCAATCATTGCCGCGCTCATTTGGTACAGCCTCTGGACGGCAAAGAAGAGGCCCGTGCTTTCCTTCTTTATCTTATGGTACTTTGGAAATCTGCTGATCGAGTCGTCGATCTTTCCCTTGGAAATGGTTTTTGAACATAGGCTTTATCTGCCCGTGGTGGGTCCTTTCGTTCTTTTCAGTCTATTGGCGGTGAGAGGGATAGAAAGGTTAAAGCGAAGCGTTAAAGCCCAGGGTTCAAATAACAAATTAAGAGAGGAGGCAGAATTGTCAAAAAATATGGGGTTTTGACTTATTGATTGTCTCCAACCGGTTGTAATGAAAACATAGGTTCGATAGAGTATATGAAAATAATAAAAGGTGAGGCAGTCAATTGGTTTATCCTCTTCTGTTTCCTCGTTCCCCTTTCTATTGGAACATATCAAAGGAATTTTCTCTGGAACAGTGAATTGGCCTTATGGAAGGATTGTGTTAAAAAGTCCCCCCAGAAAGAGAGGACTCATCACAATCTCGGATATGTGTATCACGATCTGGGACGATGGGATGACGCGAAGAAAGAGTTTGAGGAAGCCCTGAAGTTGAATCCGCGTTATGCGCTGTCGGTGTATAATATGGGTTTAGTCTTTTATAGGAAGGGATGTGTGGACGAGGCCATTGCTCTTTATAAAAAGGCAATCCAGCTCGATTCAAAATTCCCATATTCTTTCTACAATCTCGGGATCGCCTATTATCAAAAGGACCTTCATAAGGATGCGATCGAGGCTTTTAAAAAATTTGCAAGACTCAAACCCGATTACGAGAATGCTCACAACAGCCTCGGCCTTGCTTATCAAAGGTTAAGGCAACGTGACAAGGCGATCGAGTCCTTTCAAAAAGAGCTGAAATACCATCCCGAAAACTGTTACGCCGACATGTATTTGGGAGATATTTATGGGGAGTTGAAGGATTATTCCATGGCCCTTTTCCATTATAAGCGGGCGCTTGCCCATCCGGGTCCATCCAATGCAGGGAAGATCCAAAAGGCCATCTCCTCCATTGAACTCGCCTTAAGAAGCAAGACGACGAGGGGCAGTTGATGAAGACAGCAGGGATCATCACGAAGCTGAAACCGAGTCTGGCGGAGATCGCTGTCTTTGGGCTGGTGATCCTCCTTCTAGTGGTTGGGACCCATTGGAGGAACAGTTTTTGGAATAATGAGATAGACCTTTGGACCGATTGCGTAAAGAAGTCTCCCAATAAGGCACGACCGTATGTCAATCTTGGGTTTGCCTATCTCAATGCAGGGGCATATGATAAATCACTTGAAATAGCACAAAAGGCCATACAGATCGATCCAAAATCCGCCCATGCATACTATTCCCTCAGCCTCACTTTCCAAAAAATGGGAGACTTGAATAAAGCGATTGAGATGGGGAAGAAGTCGCTGGAGATCGATCCCGATCTGGATATGGCCTATTGTGCCCTTGGAAGGATCTATTTTGAAAAGGGGCAATTTGAAGAGGCGGCCGAGGCCTTCAAGAAGTTTCTAAAGATTTACCCGTATTTCCCAGAGGTTCATCATCTTCTGGCCATTGCCTTTGCGGCCCAAAAGCGGTTTGATCAGGTGATCACAGAATTGGAATGGGAGATCCGTATCAATCCCCACCACACCCTGGCCCACCTGAATTTAGGGCAGATTTACTGGTACGAATTCCAGAATCGAGAGAAAGCGATCTATCATCTGAGAGTTGCGCTCACGTTAGAACCTCTTCTCCCGAATCGGGCAGGGATTAAAAGGCTCGTACGTTTATTGGAGGGATTCTCATAATGGCCTCCCTAAATTTCTTGCCCAATTGTCAGACCACAGCCATGGGCATTTTGCCCCATACAGAGATTGAGCGAGCCTTGGGAGTTGCACTCTCTCTGGACATCCCTTTCTGGCCCCAACTCCCCAAGGTCAGTTATTTTGAAGATATGTATGTCCAGGCTTTAGAGAATTTCCCTGGCGTCAAAATTGATATTGTCAACCAGAGAATACTTTTCAACCTCTCCCATTTTTATGAGGAGCTCCCTTCCTATTTTCAAAGGGCAGATGATCCTCAGACCTTTCGATTGACCAAGGAGTTTTCAGTTGTATACCATCGATTTTTGGAAAAAGATCTTTCCCATTATTCTGCCATTCGGGGGCAGATGATCAGCCCGATCAGCTTGGGATTGAAGATAGTGGACGAGAACCAAAAACCGATCATCTACCATGATGAGGTTAGAGAAGTCCTATTCGATTTTATTCAAAAGAAAGTGAATCAACAATACAAGGAATTGAGAGAGAAAAATGCCAATGCTTTTGTATGGGTTGATGATCCTGGATTGGGACTCATCTTCAGTGCCTTATCAGGATACAACGAGGCCCAGGCGAGGACCGATTTGGACCGATTTTTAGAGGGATTGGAAGGGCCTAAAGGGCTTCATCTTTGTGCCAAACCAGATTGGGACTTTCTTCTGAAATCGAAACTTGATATCCTTTCCTTTGACTCCTTCAATTGTGGAGCAGTAATCATCCACTACCCATCCTTGAGAGATTTTTTGAACAGAGGAGGAATGATCTCCTGGGGGATTGTCCCTACTTATACAGATTTATTAGAACGGGAGACGATCGATTCTCTGATCAAATTATTGGAAACCTTTTGGGAAGACCTTTACAAGAATGGGGTGGGTCAGGAAAGGTTGCTTCGTCAATCCCTATTGGCGCCTGCAACCTGTAATTTGATGAACCCGGATAAGGAGAAGACGGTGGGAAAAGCATTTGAGATATTGAAAGAGCTTTCAAGAAAGATTCGAAAGAAATATGGATTGAGTTGAGAGTTTGAGAGTTATGAGTCATGAATTGTGAATTATTCGTTTAAAGTTCAAACTAAATACTAAGAACCTATGATTTACGAATCACGGACACGATCTGAATGGGGTAGGTGATGAAACGAATCGGTATTATCGCCAAGCGAAATAAACCAGAGGCAGTCACCATTGTCAAGGATTTGTTGGAGTGGCTTCGGCCGAAAAAGATTGAAGCCTACGTCGAAGAAGAGATGGGAAATCTTCTCAGCCCTTCGTGTTTCGGGCCTTATTTGAATTCTGTAGAGAGGAAAGAACTCCCCAACCATGTGGAAATGATGGTTGTCTTCGGTGGAGATGGAACGCTGCTCAGCGTTGCGCGTCAGGTGTGGAATCGCGATATCCCCATCCTTGGAGTTAACTTAGGGGGCCTCGGTTTTTTGACGGAGACCAGTCTTGGAGAATTGCATGACATTTTGGAAAGGGTTATCCAAGGTAATTTCAAGACAGATGAGAGGGACGTCCTCAGTGCTGCTGTGATTCGAAAGGGGGAGAGGATTGTTGAATTCACCGTTCTGAACGATGCGGTGATCAACAAAGGGGCCTTAGCCCGGATTATCGATCTCGAAATCAGCATCAATGGGGAATACTTGACCACCTTTCAATCAGATGGCCTGATCATTTCCACGCCCACTGGCTCGACGGCATACAACCTTTCAGCAGGAGGACCCATTGTCTATCCATCGCTCCACACTGTCGTCATCACACCCATCTGCCCTCATACCCTGACCAATCGACCGATCGTCATCCCTAACGATGTGGAAGTCCGGGCGTTGCTCGAATCGAAGCAACAGGAGGTGATCCTGACATTGGACGGTCAGCAGGGATTCCCTTTAGAATTTAAAGATGTGGTACAGGTCAGAAAGGCAGAGGGCCGAATCCTTCTGATTAAGTCACCCCACCGAAACTATTTTGAGCTGTTGAGGGAAAAGCTGAAGTGGGGAGAAAGATAATTACGTGTTGGTGAATCGTGTTAGTGATTCTTAAGCAAAATTTCACCAATCAGCAGTCACCAACACAAGTCACGAGATGAGAGATGTTACAGGAACTTCGCATCAGGAATTTTGCCATCATTGAGGCGCTGGACCTCACATTTTCGAAGGGCCTTAATATCCTCACAGGTGAGACCGGGGCAGGCAAGTCGATTATCCTCAATGCGGTCCACCTTCTCTTGGGGGATAAGGCGACCGACGAGTTGGTTCGGAGTTCGGAAGAGGAAGCAAACGTGGAGGCTCTATTTGACATCTCTGGAAACCTGGAGATCAAGGAGAGGATTGAAGAAAAGGCTCCGCATTTACAGGGCGCCGGAGAAGAGGATTCTCTCTTAATTCGGCGGGTGATCTCCCGATCTGGCCGAGGGAAGGTCATTATCAATGGAAATCTGGCTACTCTTGGAGTGCTTTCGGAGGTTGGAGAAGGGCTTCTCAGCATCTATGGACAACATCAACATCAATCTCTTCAGCGGGTAGAGACGCACATTGATATTTTAGATGAATTCGGGGGACTGCTTGGGCTTCGAGAGGAATTTCAAAAACAATACCAAGAATTTGTCTCATTATCTGAAGAGGTTGAAAAGATTCGAGCGGAGAAGGAAAGAAGAGCAAAGGAACGAGAACTGATGGCCTTCCAGTCGAAAGAAATTGAGGCTTCCGGAATTCAAATCGGAGAAGAAGAGTCTTTGAAGGAAGATCGAATCCTCCTCACCCATGCGAAGAAATTGATGGATTTTTCCCATGTTTCCGAAGAAACGCTCTATTCAGAGGAGGGTTCAACGATTGAAAAGATTCAGAGAATTCTCAATCAGGGTCGAGAGATGGTGGCCATTGATCCCTCTCTTTCACATCTCTTGAAGGCCCTTGAATCCACTCTCATCCAATTGGAGGAGATCGCCCTTGCTCTGAGGGATTATTCAAGAAGGGTGGAGATCAACCCAATGAGGCTGGAAGAGATCGAGAACAGGTTAGAGGAGATTGACCGTCTGAAGAGAAAATATGGTTCCACCGTCGAAAAGATCCTTTCCTTTAAGCATAAGATTGATGAGGCAATGAAATCTTTCACCTCCGATGAAGAAAGACTTTCCCAATTGGAAGGCCGTTTGGAGCCCCTCCGGCAAATAGTGAACAACTTGGGAAAGAAACTTTCGGGGGAAAGAAAAAGAGTTGCATTGGAATTAAAAAAATCCGTAGAAAAGGAATTGAGTTCTCTGGGCATGAAAAAAACCATTTTTGAAATCCGTATGGATCCTTTGCCCCTTTCTCTGAAAGGAGTGGATCGGGTGGAGTTTCTCATCTCTCCAAATCTGGGGGAGGAGGTGAAGCCGCTCGCGAAGATTGCCTCTGGAGGTGAACTCTCACGAATCATGCTGGCCATGAAGAGAATTTTGGCAGAGGTCGGAGGGAGGCAGGTGCTCATTTTCGACGAGGTTGATTCTGGGATTGGAGGAGCCATCGCAGAGGTCGTCGGGAGGAAAATGAGGGAACTTTCGAGACATCATCAGGTGATCTGCGTCACCCACCTTCCCCAGATCGCCTGTTTTGCTGACCAACACTGCAGCGTGAAGAAAGAGGTACGAGCTGGGCGGACCATGACCCGGGTAGACCGTTTGGAGAAGGAGATGATCGTCGATGAAATCGCCAGGATGTTGGGAGGCGTGAAGGTAACGGAGAAGACGCGGGCTCATGCCAAGGAGATGATTGAGAACGCCAGGAAATCGTGAACCGTGACTCGTGATTCGTGAGTCGTGATAGCAATACAGAAAGGCCCTGTTTCTGTTTTACGAGTCCCCAACACGAATCACTAACTCGGAGAAAAATAGGATGATTCGAAAAGGCAAACTGAAAGATGTGAATGAGATCCAAAAGTTGATTAAGCTCTACTCCATTCGTGGAGATATTCTTCCTCGGTCCCTGAGCGAACTCTACGATCACATTCGAGATTTTTTTGTCTCCACACAAAACCGGAAGCTCGTGGGCATCTGTGCCCTCCACATCTGCTGGGACGATCTGGCTGAGATCCGGTCTTTGGCAGTGCAAGAGGAGGTTCGTAAAAGGGGGATCGGTGCAAAGTTGGTGAAGGCCTGTTTAGATGAGTCCAAGAGGTTAGGTGTGAGAAGGGTCTTTGCCCTGACCTATCAACCCGAATTCTTTGAGAGGTTGGGTTTTAAGAAAGTGGATAAGGCCGTGCTCCCCCATAAGATCTGGACCGACTGCCTGAAATGTGTCAAATTTCCGGATTGCGACGAAGTAGCTGTTGTGAAGGAGCTATAAGAAATGCCTAATGATGCTAGTTCAAGTTGATTACGAGTTTTAAATGAAAATCAGTTTTGTATCAGTCGAAGATAGCATAACGGCAATAGGTTTTAGAAAAGTGGCCGCCGTCGCGAGGGCAATGCATCCCGATACCGAAGTATGCTATGTGGTGCCCATGGGAATGAGGTCTTTTTTCAAATTTTTGCTTAGACGTGAAAAAATCAGTGCCTGCCTTTCGGACGAAGACTTGAAAAACATCGGCAACCATCTTGCAAAAGTAGATATGGTTTGCTTTTCTTCGTTGACACCGTTTGCTGAAGTGGCAAAGAAAATCATCAAAGCAATTCGTATTGTAAATCCCAAGACATATATAGTTTGGGGAGGTATTCACCCAATCCTTGATTCTGAAGACGCAATTCAGTGGGCCAATGCAATCTGTGTTGGAGAAGGCGAAACCGCATTTCGAAATTTCCTCTCGGATTATGAACGTGGGGAAAACTATACATCCACCGGGAATTTTTGGTTTAATGTTAATGGCCAAATAATCAGAAACGGCTTTTTGCCGCTTCACAAGCCGGAAGACATGGAAACATTTCCGCCGCCGTTGTATGCGGATAATGAGCTTATATACAAGAAAGATGAAGGTTTTGTTCCGCTTGGATTATCGGAATATCTATTATTTAACGACCTTGTTTATAATACCGTGTGGTCAATAGGCTGTCCGAACAAATGCACATACTGCGGCAATTCAAAATTCATTGAAAATGATAAAAACTACCGGAAACTACGCTATCCATCGGTTGACTATATCATTGCGGAAATAAAAAGCGTCATCGCCAAGCATCCGCACATTTCCACAATCCGCTTTCATGACGACAGCTTCATGGCCATTCCATCCAAAGTTCTACAGGAATTTGCTGAGAAGTGGAGAAAAGAGATTAACATTCCTTTCTGGGTATATGGACTCATCCCCATCTTTGTAAAAAGAGATAAGCTACAAATTCTTGCTCGTGCCGGTATGAGTAGAGTAAGAATGGGCATTCAAAGCGGCAGCGATAGGATTCTGGCATTTTATAAAAGACCTAATCGTCCCGGTCTTGTTGCTAATGGTATGTCCACTATCGGTGAGTTTTCGAAATATATGATAGCCCCTTTCTATGATATCATTGTGGACAATCCTATCGAAACTCGCGAGGATGTCCTCGATACTTTGAATCTGCTTTATGATGCGCCGAGACCCTATTGCCTATTTGTTTATGGTTTGAGGATAATACCCAATACGGAGATGGCCAATGATTTTGCCAAACTCAATATTGGTGCAAAAGACATTGGAGAAGGTTTAAAAGCTGTGAAGCCAACACTTACAAATGCCATGATTTATATGCTCTCGGTTTTTAAACCTCCTCAATGGATATACAACCGAATGCTCAAGCATGTAAAACCTTATGAAGAAAATTCCAAGCGTTCCCTATTGTTTCCAATTTTCCATATATTCTATAAGTTTCGAGTCGCCTATGATATGATAAAATCATTAGATTTCTCGATATTTCCCGGCAAAACAGGATGGGTTCTTTGGAAATTGGGAATCGTTGGGCTTTTCCAGCGAAGAAGAATGAAAAAAGCCTGGAAAGAGATAAGGCTTGATTAAGAAGATTATGCCTCTGACGCCTAAATACTCCATGCAGGAAATTGCTTCGCAGGCCAGCCACAAATTTGTGGATAGGGAAGAAGCCATTGAAATTTTTGACTGAGTTTTTCACGAACTTGATGGCAGCAAACCCAAGGTTCTGGCATCATATGGCGTTGGCGGCATTGGCAAAACGCGGCTGTGAAAGGAACTGTGCGAAAGGCTGAAGAGTTCCCAATCGAAAGTAGTATGGGAAGTTCTCGATTTTGCCACTCCGGCCTATCGTGACCATGAAACAGCACTTTTTGGGTTTCGAAAATCACTTGCCGAGAGATACAGCATTAAGTTTCCTTCATTCGATATAACCTATGCAGCATATTGGTATAAGACCCATCCACAAACGCTGATAACCAGGGAAATCTTTTCGCTTTGAGACTTCACCCAGATGTTGCATTGAAAAGGCAGTTGGACGATCACTTTTCCTCACCCAAGAGAATTCTCAAAACAATGTTGGCTTGGTGATGGGCGACGACCCCGACCCTGGGTGCCATCAGCCCGATTCCAGTTTGGGCAGCGGTTTCCTGGTCGCCCACGATGAATATTCTTGAGGAAAACCGGATGGTTTTGATCTCATTGCTGTCACCATAACCGGCCACGCCTGAGGCAGCAACGATATATTTATCCGGCATCTTTTCTGAGACCGCATTGATCAACATGGCTTTTTCATCGGCTCGATCGAAGGCCTCGACCACCACATCTGCTTCCTTGAAAATCCTTTCCACGTTGTTTCGATCCAACTTCTCGTTGTAGAGCCAAACCCGCACATAGGGGTTGATCTTTGAGAGATTTTCTTGAAGGGCCTCCACCTTGGGCATTCCTATCTGATGGATGAAGTACTGTTGTCGGTTCAAATTGGAAGGTTCTACGACATCGAAGTCGACCAGGATGAGTGCCCCCACCCCTATCCGGGCCAGGGCGATTGCGATATTGGAACCGAGACCACCCAGGCCGGCAATCCCCACGATTGACTTTTTGATTTTTTGATGAATTCCAGGGGTATGTCTCGCCATCATCAAACATTCGAATTCTTCTGAGGAAGGAATTTCACCTTTTTGTATGAAGACGATCTCATCTCCCTGTTTAAGGGAGCAATCAGAAGTGACTGGGAAACCGTTGGTGATGATCAAATTGGCATTTGGTTTGAATTGATCTTTTAAATGGAAGAGCGAAAGGGTAGAAGGAATGGATACCTCCTTTTCGTTGACCTTTATCCGAATTTCACGAGAAACGTCTTCTTTCATGGAAATCAAATTACATGAAAGGATAAGAGTTGTCAATAACCGGCGCTATCAGAAAAATGCCTTGTACGGCAATGTCAAATTTCTTGTGTAAAAAAGGCAGAGAGGTGTCAACTTCCTGAGAGATTATTAACAATGGAATCCTTATAGGGAGGATACCCCTTATTCATGTCTCCTATATATTCTGAATGAGTTCAGGCTTAGGGTTTCGATTGACTTTCAAGGGGGGCAATGTTATGAATTTATTGTTTTATTGATCATCCGGCGGGTTAGAAACATCGCGATGAAGACATGGTAATAATGTGATCCGGTTTGTAGAGGAAAAAGGAAGGATCATGCTCTCTTTTTTGAAAGGTCTCTTTTTGTATAAGAGCCACAGGGAGGACCGCTGAATTCAGATTATTCTATTTACCTTTTCATAGTCGTTGGTCCCATTCTAATCCCGCCTACCCCCCCCCTAGAAAAGGGTGAAGAGAGGAGGGATCTAAAATCTATTAAGGAGGAGTTTGCTGATGGGTAACAGCAGGATTGGGATAATGGGAACGGGCTCGTTTGTTCCAGAGAGGATCCTTTCCAATTTTGATCTGGAGCGAATCTTAGAGACGAATGACGATTGGGTTTATAAAAGGACTGGGATTAAGGAACGCAGAATTGCGGAACCGGACATCAATACCTCAGACCTTGCTAAAGAAGCCTCATTGCGGGCAATGGAAATGGCAGGGATATCCGCAAAGGATTTAGACCTCATCATCTTGGCCACCATTACTCCTGACACTTGCTGTCCTTCAGGTGCCAACTGGTTAGAGGCAAAATTAGGTGCCCAAAGAGCAGTCTCTTTTGATGTGACAGCCGCTTGTTGCGGTTTCATCTTTGGTCTCTCTGTTGCTGAACAATATCTTAAAGCCGGAACTTTTAAAAACGCATTGGTTGTTGCTTCAGAGATTATGAGTCGCTGTCAGGATTGGACAGACAGGGAAAATTGCATCCTCTGGGGGGATGGAGCAGGTGCTGTCGTGCTTCAGTCGTTTGATGGTTCTCTGGAGAATCAATCCCTACTCGGTCAGAGGAGGGAAATGAGCGAAATCCTTTCTATCCATATCCACACAGATGGAGCAAACGGCAAGAACCTCCTCATGCCAGGCGGTGGATCGAAGACGACTCCCATCTGCTATGAGAGCGTCGATAAAAAATTTCACACTTTGAAGATGATCAAAGCCAATGAATCCGTTCGTGTGGCAGTGAAAAGATTTTCAGAGGCCGCTGAAGAAGCGGCCTCTGAAAATGGCATTCACCTCTCTGATGCGAAATGGATCATACCCCATCAGGCCAATCTCCGGATCATTCAACAGGTGGCCAAGCGGCTCGATATTCCTTTTGAAAAGGTTTATCTCACCATTGAAAAGTATGGAAATATCTCTTCTGCGACGATTCCAATCGCCTTAGATGAGGCCGTGCGAAATGGTTCGATCCAAAAGAGGGATCTGATCATCCTCACCGGGTTCGGTGGAGGCCTCACCTGGGCCAGCAGCCTGATAAGATGGTGATTGGTGAATGGTGTTGGTGATTGGATAACTTGTAACCCGAACCACCATCACGAGTCACGAATCACGGAAAACGGACACGTTTATGGATGAAGTAATTGATCAGGCGTTGAGCATTCTGAGGAAGAAGTCCATCGACGGATATGAGATCTATCTCAACCAATCCTCACATTTTGGTATTGAATCCAAGGATAGCAGGGTGGATTCACTCGAGGCCTCTCACGCTCAGGGGATGGCTTTCCGTGTCTTGAAGCGCGGAAGGATGGGTTTTTCTTATACCACTTCTTTCAATCCATCTCCATCCAACCGGAAGGATTTTCGAGAAGCATTGGAACGGACGATCGAAGATGCCATCACTAGCTCTCATGCCACTTCTCCAGATCCGAGTCTTGACTTTGCCCCCCCTCTTCGGGACCCTATTCCTCAACCCCCCATTTTCGATGAAACCTTGGGAAAAATTTCAGAAAAGGCGAAGATCGAAAAAGCAGAATTGGTAGAGAAGGTGGCTCGATCTGTTGACCCGCTAAGAATTAAAAGAGTGAGAAAGGCATCTTATCAAGAGGTCGCCTCTCAGACGACATTGATCAACTCTAACGGGCTTCGTTGTTCGTATGCCTCCACTCTCACCTCTGTCAGCGTGACGGCAGTTGCCGAGGAATCAGGAGAATCAGAAGTGGGATGGGATTTCGACTTCAGCCATTTTATCAATGATCTCGACGTGGAGAAAGTCGGACAGGCAGCTGGAATGAAGGCATTGGAGAGGCTGGGAGGAAGGAGAATTCCCTCTGGAGTTTATCCGGTTCTTCTTCAAAATCATGTGGCCTCAGAATTCTTGTCCCTGCTGGCTCACTCCTTTTTGGCCGAACAAGTCCAAAAAGGAAAATCGCCCTTGAAAGGGAAAAAAGGAGAGAAGTTCTTTTCTCCTTTTCTTTCCCTTATAGATGATGGTCTCTATCCGGAAGGGATTTCGACTTCTCCCATCGACGGAGAGGGAATGCCCAATCAGCGGACCTTCCTGGTCGTTCAGGGAGAGGTGTCTGGTTACGTATATGACCGGTACTGGGCCAATCGGGAAAGGCTCTCCTCCCCATACTCTCAAGTGAAGTCCACAGGAAACAGCCGACGCCTCGGCATCAAATTCCCTCCTGTTTTGGGGATCTCAAACCTCTTTATCGAGTCAGGAAGAGACCCGTTTTCTGCGCTCTTGAAGGATCTCCATCAGGGAGTCGCGGTGGAGGAGGTGATGGGTCTTCATACCGTAGACCCGATCTCAGGTGACTTCTCCTTAGGCTGCTCGGGGGATTGGATCGATAGAGGAGAGAAAGTCCACCCCGTCAAGTCGATCGCGATCGCCGGAAACCTATTTGACATGTTTCGAAAAGTGATCAGGGTAGGGGAAGACCTCAGGTTTTTTGGTGCGGTTGGGTCCCCAAGCCTTTTGGTGGAAGGGTTACAAGTAAGCGGAAATTAAAGGATAATTCAATCTTCGAATTCTCCCAAAAAAAAGCTTGACAAGGGAGCCCAAAGTTTGGTATTTAAATCGGACATCGCCGGGGGGCGGCCCGATCCGGATAGGGGTGTAACAAGGGGGCTAGTATGGATAAAGAATACTTTAATATTCTTATCTTCGGCCACAAAACCTCCAGAACAAAACATCTCAGGATACACAGGAAGACCTTCAAGATTGTACTCTATCTTTCCGCCTTTGCTCTGCTTTTAACCACTTTCTTCTTTTGCGACTACATCCAGGTCAAGAAAAGGGCCTTCGAATTGAATCGGTTGCGTCAGGAGGCGCAGACTCAGAGGTTCCAGATTCAATTCTTCTCAGCACGGATCGAAGATCTGGAGAAGCAACTTTCTAAATTAAAGGATTTTGACAGGAAAATTCGGATCATAGCTAATCTGGAGAGAGGAGCGGAAGCGGGTCCCTTCATGGGGATGGGAGGGCCATCGCCTTCTGATATTCGAGAGAAATTGAAAGGGGAGAAGGGTGAGAATGGACTGATTCAACAGATGCGGACCGATGTCGAGCATCTCCAATCAGAGGCGATGTCTCGGGAAGAGAGTCTTTCTGAAATCGAGAAACTTTTACAGAACAAAAAGGAAATGTTGGCTCATACCCCTTCTATCTGGCCTGTGATGGGCTGGGTAACTTCAGGTTTTGGTTTTCGTACCAACCCCTTTACCGGATTATCACAGATGCACGAAGGCATGGATATTTCAAATCGGGTTGGAACTCGGGTAATCGCTCCGGGCTCCGGGACGATTTCGGATACAGGAAACGACCTCTCACACGGAAAATTTGTTGTGATCTCCCATGGATTCGGGATGACCACCCGCTACATTCACCTCAATAAAGTTTTGGTAAGGGCTGGACAAAAGGTGAACCGGGGTGACAAGGTCGCTGAGCTTGGGACGAGTGGAAAAACAACGGGCCCCCATCTTCATTATGAAGTGAGGCTTAATGGCATTCCGGTCAACCCGATGCGATATATTATGAATTAGTAGAACCCAAATAGTAGACGCTGGTGATGCCTCACCTGTGGCTTCTTCGTGAAAGCTTAACCTCCCAACCCTCTCCTTTTAACGGGCTCCTTTTCGAGACGAATATCAGCGATTTATAGTGAACGTCATGAATGACTACATTAATAAGTCGTTTACTGGAATCAATGCAATTCTAAACCTCATCATCTACCCCTTGTCTTCTTTTCTTCCATTCAAAAGGAAGTTGACCCGTTCGATAGGGCTCAAGGCTTCGACGTGAGCTCGGGCCGAAGGCAAGCCCTGTTCCGTTCTGGTGGAGGATTTGCCTCAGCCTTCAGGCCGAAGAGTCGAAGGGTTGACCTTTTCTGTGAAGATCTGTTGAAACCATTATCTATCCATTATATAATGTGTTGATATAAAAGCAAAATCAAAGGAGAAATAGAATTCATGATCGGATCATTGATCAAGAAGATCGTAGGAAGTAAGAACGAGAGGGAGCTAAAGAGGATCCGACCCCTTGTTTACCGGATCAATCAGATGGAGGCTAAGGTCAGTCCCTTAAGCGATGATCAACTCCGGGCCAAGACATCAGAGTTCAAAGAGCGGATTGAGCGAGGGGAGTCTGTCGAGGAGATCCTTCCTGAGGCCTTTGCCGTTGTGCGCGAAGCGGGAAGAAGAACCCTGGGCGAGCGTCACTTTGATGTCCAGTTGATCGGTGGGATCGTGCTTCACGAGGGTAGGATTGCAGAGATGGCCACCGGCGAGGGGAAGACCCTGGTCTCCACCCTCCCAGCGTACCTGAATGCCCTTACAGGCCAGGGTGTTCATATCGTGACGGTGAATGATTACTTGGCAAAGAGGGATAGCGAATGGATGGGCGTGATCTACCGGTTTTTGGGCCTTTCCGTAGGGGTGATCGTCCATGAATTAAATGACCGGGAGCGCAAGGAGGCTTATGGTTGTGATATCACCTATGGGACGAATAACGAATTCGGGTTCGACTACCTCCGGGACAATATGAAATTCGACATCGAGGATTATGTCCAAAGGCCCCTGAACTATGCGATTGTCGATGAAGTGGATAGCATCCTGATCGACGAGGCCAGGACACCGCTGATCATCTCCGGCCCCGCTGAGGAATCAACGGATAAATACTATAAGATCAACCGTATCATTCCCTCCCTTAAAGAGGGAAAGGATTATCAATTGGAAGAGAAGAGCCACACGGCTTTTTTGACAGAGGAGGGAGTAGGCCATGTGGAGAAGCTGCTCAAGATGGAGAACCTCTACGACCCCAGGAACATCGAGACACTCCATCATGTCAATCAGGCTTTACGATCTCACACGCTTTTCAAAAGAGATGTGGACTACGTCGTAAAAGACGGGCAGGTGGTCATCGTCGATGAATTTACCGGTAGGCTCATGCCCGGCAGGAGGTGGAGCGACGGACTCCATCAGGCCGTGGAAGCCAAGGAGAACGTTCGGATCGAAAACGAGAACCAGACCTTGGCCACGATCACCTTCCAGAACTATTTTCGGATGTATCGAAAGTTAGCCGGCATGACCGGTACGGCAGATACCGAAGCAGCGGAATTCCGTAAGATCTACAATCTGGATGTGGTCGTCATCCCAACCAATATGTCTTTGATCCGCACCAATTATCCTGATGTCATCTATAAGACAGAGGAAGAGAAGTTTCGTGCCGTCGTTCGTGAGATTGAGGAACTAAATCGATTAGGCCGCCCGGTTCTGGTAGGGACGATCTCCATCGAGAAATCTGAAAGATTGAGTCACCTCCTGAAGAAACGGGGGATCCCGCACAACGTCCTCAATGCCAAACATCATGAGAGAGAGGCCGAGATTATTGCTCAGGCAGGAAGGATGGGTGGGGTGACTCTCTCCACCAATATGGCTGGGAGAGGAACAGACATCCTTTTGGGAGGGAATTCCAAATTCCTGGCCAAGACCCTGGTGAAGGAAGAGGAAGCTGATGAGGAGGCAATGCGGAAGGCCTATGAGAAGGCCTTACAGACTGTTCAGAAAGAAAAGGAGAAGGTCATCGAGTTAGGAGGTCTTCATGTCTTGGGAACCGAGCGGCATGAAGCCCGGCGCATTGACAATCAGTTGAGAGGAAGATCTGGAAGACAGGGCGACCCCGGCTCGTCGAGATTCTATCTCTCCTTGGAAGATGACCTTTTGAGGATCTTCGGCTCGGAAAGGATCTCCGGCATCATGGATCGATTAGGTATGGAAGAAGACCAACCCATCGAACATCGGCTGGTCACACGAGCCATTGAGAATGCTCAGAGAAGGGTGGAAGCGCACAACTTTGAGATTCGGAAGCATCTGTTAGAGTACGATAATGTCATGAATCAGCAGAGAGAGGTCATCTATTCTCAACGGCGAGAGGTGTTGGCCGGTGAGGACTTAAAAGAATCTGTGATGGAGATGGTTGAGGAGCAAACCGAGGGAATCGTAGATCTTTTCTCGGACGAGAAAGTGCATCCAGAGGATTGGGATCTGAAAGGGCTACAAGATGCCATCTATCAGCAATTCTCATTCCGATGGAAGGTCCTTTCCCCAGAGCAGGATGGTTTGAATCGGAATCGCCTGAAAGAACTGATTCATCAAGGGGCAAAGGACGTTTATCAGAAGAAGGAAGAGGAATTCGGAACGCCGACGCTTCGATATTTGGAGAAGGTAATCATGCTCCAATCCATCGATTACCACTGGAAAGACCATCTCCTCGCAATCGATCAGTTGAAGGAAGGGATCGGCTTGAGAGGATACGGCCAGAAAGATCCCAAGATTGAATATCAAAAAGAAGCCTACCAAATGTTTATTGAGATGTTGGATAGGATTAAGAAGGATACAGTTGAGAAACTCTTCGCCATTCAAATCGCCAAGGAAAAGGAAGCTCAGGAGATAAAGTTGGAACGGAAGCAGACCTTCATCATGAGCCGAGGGGGAGAGAGTGCTCAAAGTGGGGGGGGAGAAACGGAAGACGGTAAAGGCGTGACCTTTCGAAGAGAAGGGAGGAAGGTCGGCCGGAATGATCCCTGTCCATGCGGGAGTGGAAAGAAGTATAAGAAGTGCTGTTTGCCACGGGAGGAAGCAAGAGCGTAGACCAATGGCGAATTCGGATTGCGGAATGCGGAGTAAATCTAATCCAAAATTCAGTTCAGGTTTTTTATTAAGACCACACCTGAAAACCCCGTCCTGTGGACGGGGATGAAAGGTGCGCCTGCTAAAAGCAGAAAAAAAGCAAACCAGATGCTGAAACAAGTTCAGCATGACATGACTGTTCGTTTCTGCTCTTTTTGTC
>Ga0299912_10000648_pt1 | contig 28893 bp, 24 predicted proteins | sample RVTome_2_FD_207667 | JGI IMG/M metagenome (GOLD analysis project Ga0299912, IMG submission 207667) | Soil microbial communities from uranium-contaminated site in the Upper Colorado River Basin, Wyoming, United States - RVT95D214 (version 2) ... | reverse complement strand
ATATCCGCACAACCATTTTCCTCCTGACAGGTACAGGCCTCAGAATAATATAACGGGCAGTGATCGGGTTGATTGAACGAAGCAACCTCATATCCTTCTTGTTTTAAGAAATTGGTTAAAGTGATCCGGATCAGTTCATCGTCGTCAAACACCAGTATCCTAATTGCCATCTTTTTCCTTAATCATTGGGTATATCCGATATATATACGGCACTTCTCTGGAAATCTTTAATTTATAATAATTTACTGGATGGACGGAAAATCTTAAAAGCAAGAACAGACAGGTAATTAAAATCTGGCAGGAAGAATAGACTCCTCAACCCGGGGAGCAGTTATCATTCTGCGGACAGACTTTTCAGGCTGCTTTATTTCTCAGCCTTTTCTGCCTTCTTTTCAATATTTTCCTGATCATCCAGCAGGAATAGATCCTCAATCAAAGCATCCAGATTCCGCAATTCCTCCTGCTTCAGCTTTGTGCGATCAGCAGTTTTGGAATCTGATAGCTTTTCCTTAAAACTTGTTATTAATCCCATTTTACCTCCTTGTTATCCTATTATCAGAATCCTTCTAATAGAATAACATCGGACTTTTTTATACTTTATTTAGTAATTTTGTAATTTTTATGGCGAAAAACCTGCAACACACCTCCGGAGAAATAATAACCATCCCCTCTGTCTTTACAGCTAGGCCACCATAAACAACATCATTTAATTTTCAAATTTAACTTCTCCAGGGAAGCAAAAAATTGATCTGCGTCAAATATGGGGAGAGAACAGGTCGACTTGTGGCAAATAAATAATGCCGGACGATCGGCTACCTGTCGATCCCGGAAAAGCTCCGGACTCAGCAGGTTATTGGGCGGACCGGGAACTATCTGTATCACCAATTTATTCGGCAAATAAATTTTATACCATATTTCAGAAAGATGTGACTTTATTTCCGGTTTTAATTGTGAGAGGGTAATCTCCAGCGGTGAGAAATGATACAGCGAAAGCGCTTTCATCAGAGAAGGAACTGCAGCTCCCCTGTTCTCCAGATCGGATTTGGCCAGCTGTAAAATCTGTTCTGATTTTTTTAAATAAGCCGGATTGGCAGTGTAATGATGTAATCGCAGGAGATTAAGGCACATGATATGATTTCCGGCCGGAGTGGCCGAATCATATAACTGCTTTTGTCTGATAATCAAATTCTGGAATCTGTGATCTGAAAAATAAAATCCTCCCCCCTGCTCATCCCAGAAATGCAGCAATGAATATTCAGTCAAGTTGATGGCATTCTGCAGATACTCCTGCTGCTGGGCAATTTCAAAACTGTCCAGCAGAGATTGAATGAAAAAAGCATAATCGTCAATGTAGCCCCTGATTTTATTCTGATCATTTTTAATAGAGTGAAAAAGAGCAAATTCGGAGGCCATGAAATTATCCAACAGAAATTTTACTGCTTTCTCGGCGGCCGTCTGATAGATAGCGTTGCCGGTGATCTGATAAACCTCCCACAGGGCGGAAATCATCATCCCGTTCCAATCCACCAGAATTTTATTATCCAGGGCTGGCCGTATTCGGCTATTTCTTATCTGCAACAGTCTCCGGCGGCTATCTTCCAGTTGAGATCTGAGTTTTCCGATGCCTATCGGGTCATCATTCAGCTTAACCTCCAAAGGTCTCTCAATATGGGGAATATTTTCACCCTCAAAATTACCGGCCGGCGTTATATCATAATAGCGGCAAAATATTTCATTGTGATCCTTGTCCAGCACCTTTTTTATTTCATCATAAGACCAGAGATAGAATTTTCCTTCATGCCCCTCACTATCAGCATCCAGGGAGGAATAAAATCCTCCGGTTGGATCCGTTAATTCCCGCAGGACGAAATCAGCTGTTTCCTTGGCAATCTGGCGGTAAAATTCTTCCCCGGTCAATCTGAAGGCATTGACATAAACTCCGATGAGCAAGGCATTATCATAAAGCATTTTCTCGAAATGCGGAGCCAGCCATTTCTCATCAGTAGAATAGCGGTGAAATCCTCCGCCAATTTGATCATAGATCCCGCCGCAGGCCATTTTCTTTAAGGTGAACAGCACTATTTCCCGGGCACGCTGCTCACCGGTGTGGTGATAATAATTCAACAAAAATTCCATATCGCTCACATGCGGGAATTTCGGGGCAGCGATAAATCCGCCATACTTCCGGTCAAAAGCTTTTTCCAGATAAAGATAAAAACTATCCAGGGCCTTTCGGGCAGCAGGCAGCTCACTTCCGCCTTGAACGGTCTCGTTTTTCTCGAAATATTGCCGGATCTCGGCAGCATTTTGCAACACCTTTTGGTTATCATGCTGATAAATATCATGAATACGATTTAACAGATCAGGAAAACTGATTAATTCATAACGGGAAGCTGCCGGAAAATAAGTTCCCCCGTAAAAGGGGACTTTATCCGGAGTCAAAAACACTGTCAGCGGCCAGCCTCCCCTGCCGGTGGTCATCTGCACAAAGCTCTGATAAAAATGATCAACATCCGGATATTCTTCCCGGTCAACTTTGATATTGACAAAATACTGATTCATCAGTCGGGCGATGGCCTCATCTTCAAACGATTCATGCGCCATCACATGGCACCAGTGACAGGCCGAATAACCGATACTCAGCATAACCGGCTTATTCCCCTGGCGTGCCGCGTTGAATGCATCTTCTCCCCAGGAATACCAGTCCACCGGATTATGAGCATGCTGTAACAGGTAGGGACTGTTCTCATTTCCCAAACGGTTTGTGCGGCGGTTTTTATTTTTATTCGATGTGGTCATTTTTACCCTTCATAAAATATTTTTGATAAAATTGATGAGAATAACATTCCAGATTATGCAACAGTATTATCATCAAAAAGTATCCAATTTCTAAGTAATATTAGGAAAGAAGTTCCCGGAACGTTTGTTCCGAGCTGACAACGATAACCAATAGCTGAATGGATAAATTGAAACTGTGTTTTTTAAGATCCCCTTACCGCCACTTTATTTTCCCGACAAAACTCAACGGGGCAATCAGCAGATGATGCAGCAAATAACCAATTTCGAAAATAAAAAAATTATTAACTGACAGTGATTCTGCAAAGATCTGACTGCTTTTTCTGAGTGTCAGCATATCCACCAAAAATTTTATTACCAGCAAAAAAGCAGCCGGAAAATAAAAAAGTGGCAGCAGCCATAAAAACAAGTTGGACAAATGAAAGCTGAAATATCCCATCTTTACCACCGGTGCATAATATTTTCCGGCTGAGTGGTGACGGCGGCGTTGAATAATAAATTCCCGCAGGGAGGCAGGAATGCGGGTTTGTCCCCATCCGGCCGACCGCAGGCAGATTCCGGTCGTTAAACCGGCGTGCTGCATCCGGGCCAGTAACAGGTCATCATCACCGCCCAGGGATTGAGACAACGGGGCAAGACCTCCGGCCAGATCATACCCCCGCTGGGTATAACCCCAGGTAGTGCCAAAAGCCAGAAACGCTTTCTGATGACCAACTGCTGCTGCCGCAATGCTCCAGGTGAGAAGCCGTTCCGGTAATAGATAGGCCGACAAAACTGACTCACCGGGAGTGAATTTGGGAATATTGATCAGAACCTCAATTCCGGAGGCGAAATAGTCATCCAAAGTCTGCAAATAAGCTGGACCGGTCTGGACATCGGCATCCATTAAAATCAGGTGTGAAAAACGAGCGGCCTGAATTCCCTGCTCTAGGGCATATTTCTTGGGAGAATAATTTTCCGGAGTCTGCTGAACCTGCAGTAGGCTCATCCCTGAGAAACGGGAACAAAAAGTTTGAATGATCGGAATTGTTTTATCGGTACACCGATCGGCCACCACAATGATTTCATATTTCTCGGACGGGTAATTCTGCCTAAGTAAACTCTCCAGGGTGGAGCCGATATATTTTTCCTCATTATGAGCCGCGATGATAATGGAAAAGTTGTGTTCGGTTCGGGATTCGGGAATAAGCCAGTTGTTCTGAACCTTTTTAATTCCACTCCACCACCAGATAACAAAATAACAGTAAATGAAAAAGAAAAGCAGGGCCGCAAGGAAGAAAGGCATGGCAGGATTCACCGGTTATAGGACCAGCGCAACTTATTGCGGAAATCTTCTCCCCAGGCTAATTTATTCCTTAATAATGAGAAATAATCACTGTCGGAATATTTTACCAGTCTCGCATTGAAAGGTGCCCGGGTTATATCCAGCAGGGTACGGCTGGGAACTTCCCGGATATCCTGATTGTCCCCGGAAATAATGACCTGAGGATAATCGGTAAAAATCTGAGCTCTGATCACTGATTCTGGCGGGATAATCACCGGCCGGTTGGTGAGGGAATGCGGGCAAATCGGATTCAAAATAATGCAATTATTGGTTGGTACAACAATCGGACCGCCGGAGGATAGCGAATAGCCGGTGGAACCGGTAGGGGTAGAAATAATAAGTCCATCGGCCACATAATCATTGAAATAGCGGCCGTTGATCTCCACCCGCACTTCAATCACCCGGGTTGACCGTCCCTTCTCCACAGTAATTTCGTTGAGAACGATCATGGGATTCTCATCCCGGGTAAATTTCCCCTGCAGTAGCAGCCGTTCTTCAATTTGATAATCTCCGGCTAGAACCGATTTTAAGGCTTCTTCAAAATCCTCATACATGACCTCGGTCAAGAAACCCAATCCGCCTACATTGATGGTTAAGATGGGGGTCTGATGGTGACCCACCACCTGCACGGTGCGTAAAACTGTTCCGTCCCCCCCAAAACAAAAAATCATGTCACAATTGGCAGGGATTTCTTTCGCTGCTAAAATCTGGCATGGAGAGGATGGCTTTAACCCACTGTCCACCAGATCCTGCGGACAGAAAATTTCTACTCCCTTTCGGATGATCAGCTCGGTAAGCTGCGAGAAATTATCTTTTAAAAATTTTTTAAAGGGATTGGCGAAGACTCCAATTTTCATCATCTGGTATTCTCCGTGTCACATCTTGATTTTACCTAAAATAGCACAATTAGCCGGAGGTGTCAACAAACGATTTTGAAGATTTAATTCAGTTTTCATCAGAATTTCGTATTTGCTTTAATAAAGGGAATTGAACAGGATTTCCCGACTATTCTCATCATCCTTCACAAGTCTTTCTAGTGGTCGACCGATTCTGGATCTCTGAATCCTTTATCCATTTGGTAATGAATACCCGCATCATCTCTGGAGATAATTGGGAATATACAGCGCCCGCTTTATTTTATTGGTGGGAGTTTTTGTGAATGGTTCCGGCTGGGCAATAATTTTATTGAGCTGGGAAAATGCCGGCAGTCGCAGGTTTGTTTCCCGGCGGATATTTTCCAGGATCTGTTCGATCTCAACCGGCTGAATGGTATGTTCCGATGCATTCAATACCGTCTGGATGTAATCATAATCCAGATACACCCGGCCTATTAAAAGTCCACCGTCAAAATATACCAGCGATTCCTCCACATACATCGATTCCCGCAGTTTATCCTCAATGATCTCAGGATAGATATTCTCTCCGGAAGGTACCAGGTAAACATTTTTTATCCGGCCTTTGATGAACAGATACCCGGATCGATCAAGATAGCCCAAGTCCCCGGTCCTCAACCAGCCGTCAGTGGTAAATACTTTTTTTGTTTCCTCAATATTTTTATAGTAACCCGGCATCACATTGGGGCCCTTAACTAAAATTTCGCCCACGCCGGTTCTAGAATCAGGATGATCGATTTTGATTTTTACACCATCGATTGCCCGACCTACAGATCCAAATTTTAAATTTTTATAGTAATCTCCCGAAACCAGCGGTGAACACTCGCTCAAGCCATAACCGACCGCATACGGGATGTTTCCTTCTCTCAGGAATAATTCAACTTCCTGATTGAGGCTGGCACCGCCTATGACAAAACTATCCAGCCGCCCGCCAAATGATTCCAGAACTTTTTGACCGATCTTTTTATAGAGCAGTTTTCGTCCAAAATTAAATTTAGCCAGAAGCCGCAGGGTGCGGCGCCGGGCCAACTCCGGCAGAACCTTTTTGTGAAATATTTTTTCGAAAACCAGCGGAACTCCGGTCACTACCGTCGGGCGGATTTTCTGCATGGCATCCATTAAAATTTTAGGAGAAGGTTTTCGATCAATAAAATACACCGAAGCACCACGGGACAGGGCGCCGAGAAAACTGGTGGTTGAGCCGTAGGCATGTGCCAGCGGCAGCAGATTGAGAACCACAGTGTGCTGGTCAATCCTGCCCATGGTATTTGGACCACCCTGCGAATTCAGCACAATATTTTTATGAGTGAGCATCACTCCTTTGGAATGACCGGTAGTGCCAGAAGTATATAAAATTTCCGCCAGATCATTTTCCTCAATCTCTTTTCCCCTGCTCAGTTTAGTTCTCTTGAGATCTTTGGAAGATTCCCTACCTTTCAGGATGGACATCGAATCCAGGGAAATGATGAGTTTACTATTTTCCAGAGCACTCAAATCCAGGGAGTTATAGAATCTCTCATCGATGAAAACTGCTGCTGCCTCCGAGTGATTGATAATATGATTAATATCCGATTCCGGAAATTCAGTAAGAACCGGAACTACCACAGCTCCCATGCTGGTAATGGCTAAAAATGCCACACCCCAATTGGGAGTATTCTCTCCCAATAAGACAATCTTTTGTTTTTTTTGTAGGCCATTATTTTCTAAATGATCCTGAACCTGCTCAATCCTCTCACCCAGTTCTTTATATGAAATAGCCGGATATCCAACGATACCCAGAGCCGGATTCCGGGAATATTTAGAGAGGATGTACTGCAGATAATGATATAAGGTAAGTTTCTTGAGTTCTTTTTCCATAAGAAGATCCTTTTAATGAGCGGTGTAAACAGCAGGAAAATATAATTTTTTTTTCAAACCTTTACCAAAAAAATTAAACTTTTTAAAATATTATATCTGCTGGAAGAACAATGAAGAGCGAAACAAGTTTTCTTCCTCCAGTCAAAGGCATCTTTGGATATTTTATTGCGTATCATCAAAACATTGAATATTTTTTGGTCTTTAAAACTGATAAAACTATTGCAGGGTTAACCCCGGAGAAAATCATGAGACATTTTTTTACTTTCTTACTTATCGCCTATGTGACTGCCGGCCTGTGGAGTGGCAACTCTTACAGTCAGGAAAAGCAGGAAGAAAAATCGGCCAAGGATACCAGCAAGACTGCCGAAAAGGACGAGGAGAAGTCTAAAGCTAAAAAACCCAAAGAGCCGGCTTTTTCCGAGGCCATTGAAGATTTTATTAAACTGGAAGGATTTTTCAATATTTATTCCAATGACAAAGAAGGAAAGGTCTATATAGAAATTCGCCAGGATCAATTCGGACCGGTGTATTTATGCAATATCACCCGTCAGACCGGGGATGCTTCACTTTTCGATAGCGGGGCCATGTTAGATGAATTTCCTTTCATCATCAAAATGGTAGGAAAAAATATTCAGTTCATCCGCCAGAACGTGGCATTCCGGGCCAGTCAGGGTTCGGCCATCAAAAGAGCAGTGAAAAGTAATATTTCGCACTCCATCTGGGCTAATGCCAAAATTGCCAGTCAGCCTCATCCGGAAATCGGCAGTATCCTGCTGGATGCATCGGAAATATTCCTCGCTGATTATGCCATGGTGGGACACATTACCAGTGAGGCTAAGATACCTTATACCTTCGACAAAGAGAACAGTTACTTTTCAGATTTAAAATCCTTTCCACTGAACAGTGAGATCGAGGTGGCGCTGCACTTTAAATCCAGTAAACCACAGCCCTTATTTACGTTGGCCGATTCCCGCAGTATGCTGCACCGTTATCATTACAGTCTTTCGGCCCTCCCGGAAACCGGTTACCAGCCGCGCGTGGCCGATGACCGGATCGGCCATTTTTTAACCATCTATCAGGACTACAGCACTCAGCTGCTGGAGACTCCCTATAAATATTATATTACCCGCTGGCAGCTGGAAAAATCCGAACCAAAATTCAAACTCTCCAAACCCAAAAAGCCGATCACTTTCTGGATTGAGAACACCGTACCTGTTGAGTATCGCGATGCCATCCGGGAAGGGGTGTTATTATGGAACCAGGCCTTCGAGAAAATTGGCTTCGAGAATACCCTGGAAGTCAACCAAATGCCGGATGATGCCGATTGGGATCCAGCCGACGTTCGCTATAGCACTATCCGCTGGATCATTCAGCCAGGGGAAGGATATGCGGTCGGACCTTCACGGGTTAATCCAATCACCGGAGAAATCTATGATGCCGATATCCGGGTAAGTGCTGATTATATCCGGTTTTATTTCCGCGAATTCAGCGAGTTCATCACTCCCCTCTCCTGGACAGAGACAAAGTCCGATCAGCTATGGATGAGTAATCCCTCAGCTTTACCATCATTATCTGAGGATTTCCGGTCGGACAGATATTGCGATTTTGCCAGCGGGATGCAGCATCAAATGGCATTTGGCTGGAATTTGTTATTAAGCCGGGGATTGGTTTCGGACCGTCCGGAAGATTTGCAGAAATTCATCCATGACGCGTTGGTAGATCTAATTGTCCATGAAGTGGGGCATACTCTTGGTCTGAGACATAATTTCAAAGCCAGCTCGGCCATTGATATGAAAAATCTCAATGATAAAAATTTTACCAACCTCCATGGAATAACCGGCTCGGTAATGGATTATAATGCAATCAATGTTGCCAGTCAGAACCAGGCGCAGGGAAGTTTTTTCCAGACCACTCTGGGCCCTTACGATTACTGGGCAATTGAATATGCTTATAGACCGCTGGAACCGGATTCAAAAACAAGTGAAAAGGAAATGCTGGAAAAAATAGCCAGCCAAGTAGCTGATCCCTCGCTGGCATATGGCACCGATGAAGATGCGTTTGGATTATCCACCCGCGGCATCGATCCCAGTTGCAACCTGTGGGACCTGGGGAACGATCCTCTGCAATTTTACCAGCAGCGCCTGGACCTGGCACAGGAATTATGGAAAGAGATTCCTAAAGACTTCGAAAAAGAGGGGGAGCGATTCCAGAAATTGCGGTTGGTATTCGGACAGGGACTCACCGAATATGCCATTGCCGCTGCTAACCTGCCGAGATATATCGGAGGAATTTACACCTACCGCGATCACATTGGTGATCCTTCCGGGCGCTGGCCATTTGTAGTAGTTCCGGCTGTTAAACAACGGGAAGCCCTGCAAATGATCAATCGTCAGTTTTTTGCAGTACAGGCTTTCACATTCAGCCCTGAGTTATTGAATAAACTGGCGGCAGAAAATATGCCAGATTTTGAAGGAACTCTCTGGAGGAGATTGCGGGTGGATTATCCCATTCATGGAATCGTTCAGGTTATACAGGCATCGGCATTATTTCGATTATATGATCCTCTGGTTTTACAGCGGTTACAGGATAATGAACTCCGTTTTAAAAAGGGAGAGGAGCCATTTACCATGGCTGAGTCATTCCAGACAGTCAGAGAATCCATCTGGGAAGAGTTAAAAAACGGAAAGAACATAAACAGTATCCGCCGGGAATTGCAGCGGATGCACCTTTACCTGCTCACCCGCATCCTGGTCAATGAGCCGGGAATGCTGCCGCATGATGCAGTCACTTTGAGCCGGGTAGATCTGACAGCGCTAAAAAACCTGATCGATACCCGGATTTCTCAAAACAATTTAGACCTGTATTCAAAGGCCCATCTGGAAGAAACCAGAGCCAAGATCGAGGCGGCTTTAACAGCCCAGATTCAAAAAAATTTATAGAAACCTGAGTCAGTAGAAGCTGAAAACCCGTTCATTTTAAAAAATGAAGGGGCTTTGTTTTTAGAAATACTCTGGAAAAACAATATAGTTTTTTCTAATTTTGTTTAACTGCTGATGATAATCGAATATACTTGACTTCAGATCAAGGAACGGCCTATGAAAAAATGGCGATGCCGCATTTGCGGATATATCCACGCCGGCGAAAATCCGCCTGAGCTGTGTCCGGTGTGCGGAGCTGCTGCAGACGATTTTAAACCTCTGGAAAATCTTTTTTCCCGGAGTGATTCTTCAGCTCTCAAAAGAATAATCATTGTAGGAAACGGTGCAGCCGGAATTGAAGCAGCCCGGACCACCCGAGAAAATAATAACCGGGTGGAGATCCTGGTCTTCAGCAATGAAAGCTATCCCTTTTATTCACGTATCCATCTCTCGACCTTTATCGGGGATGATTCGAAAATAGAAAGCATAACCATTCATCCTGCCAGCTGGTATGAGCAGCATAAAATAACCACTGTACTCAATACTCCAATTAAAACCATCGATCCCAAACAACATAAAATTTTCGACCAGCAGGGATTATCATATTCGTATGACAAACTGATCATTGCCACAGGTGCATCTCCAGTTATTCCTCCCATACCGGGTATTAACAAAAAAGGAGTATTTGTCCTGCGCAATTTAGGCCAGGCTCTGCAAATTCGCGAAATAAGGAAGGACTATTCTTCTGCGATAATCATTGGCGGTGGTCTATTAGGAATAGAAACCGCGACCAGTTTAAGTAAGTTTATTAAAAAAGTGACCATTGTAGAAATTTCAGACCGGCTCATGCCGCAGCAGTTGGACAAGGAGGGTTCTATGGTCTTGACTCACCTGTTAGAGAGCAGGGGGATAACTATCAGAACCTCCATGAAAGTAGAAGAAATAACCGGGACAGCTCAACTGCAGGGGGTACGGCTGGTTACAAGAGAAGTATTACCTGCAGAAATAGTGATTCCCGCCGCCGGAATTTCCCCTAATGTTTCCCTGGCGGCCCAGGCAGGAATCAAGGTCAACCGCGGAATTGTGATCAATGAGAGAATGGAAACGGATCATCAGAATATTTTTGCTGCCGGGGACGTGGCAGAATTTCAACAGACCATTTACGGAATCTGGCCGGCAGCTGTCGATCAGGGAATGGCAGCAGCGGCCAATGCATTGGGAATTTCCTATCCTTATCGGGGAACTATGCCCCTGCACATTTTAAAAGTAGCAGGAATTGAAATGACAGCTATCGGGAAAAAATATCCTGATCAGCCTGGAGAGGAACTGCTCATTTTCCGTGATCAGGATGCGGGAGAATATGTCAAACTGGTTCACAACCGGGAATTTCTGCAAGGAGCGTTGGTGCTGGGAATCAGCGGTATTGGTTTCCGGCTGGAAAAATTAATTAAAAAAAATGTCTCCATCAGGAATATAATCGGTGAACTGGCTGCCGGAAATTGGGAAGTACTGAAGCAGAGAAAATAAAAACTTTTTACCCTCATGTTTCTCTTAAAGTAATTTGGTCTTCAGCCGACAATATGGATTCGCCCGTGGAGATATGATGACCGAGAAACATGAAATTTTAAAGCTGCTGAGAGACCGGCTGCAAATCCTGCAGGGCATCAGAGATTTTTACCTGAGAAAACAGAAATCCTTCCTGGAAACAGATTCTAACACCGAGAAGAAACTGGAGAAATTGCATCATCATTATCTGCAGCAACTCCTGCTCAACGAGACCGACTGGAAAAAGTCGATCAAAAGTCTAAGGGAAACCAAAAATATTCCCTCCGAAAATCCGGATATCATTGTGTCATTGGCACTGGATGAAGAAATAATCACCCAATATTTTGCATATAAGGATCGGATCCATCAGAGTCTGCATGAAATTGACCGAATTAAAACCAACCTTGACCTTTTAGCTAGCGATGCATTTCCCTTTACCCGATTACAGATTCCCAGTGGCAAATCACGTCAGCTGATAAAAAATCAAAAAAAACCTATGCCGGTCAGAATTAGCGATATTGATAGACCTAAAAAAACCGGGAAAAAGTAACCGAGGTAGTTTACCTGCCTTTTTTGTTCAAATTCTATCTAAAAGTATCTTCATATCTGAGATTAACTCAGTGTTGACATTTTCGTTCTAAGTGTTGAAAAAAGATGATTTCTTCATCATCCGATGAAAGTAGCATTTCCATAAACTATTAAAAATAAAGGAAATGCAATAGGAGGTAAGGAGGAAATAATCTGGCATTCTTATTGCAAATCAATATTAGGACAGAAGTGGAGAACACTCGATGAAATTTGTTAACCAGTTGATTGGCGAAATAGAAGTTTCCAATGAAAAAGTAATTGATTTCCCTCATGGAATCATCGGTTTCGAAAATCATAAAAAATTTGCCATTGTCAATAACACAAATTACAAACCTTTTTGCTGGCTCATTTCCCTGGATCAAAATGATTTTGCAATCCCGGTAGTCAATCCGTTTTTATTGATCAGGGAATATCATAAACAATTCCCCAGGGAATTGATGGAGGAATTAAAAGAGAATGAATCGAATTATGAAGTACTCTGTGTGGTGAATCCCAAGGGTAGCAATGGTTCGGTAACACTCAATCTGAAGGGCCCAATTCTCATCGATTATATAAAGCAGGAAGGTCGGCAGATCATTCTGACGGCAGAAATTTTATCAGTCTCATATCCTTTAAATTAGGGCAAATCAACCCATCTGCAAGAATATAAAAAAATGGAGATAGAAAATATGGCAGGCCATGGTACCAAGACTCAATCTTCGCAAATCATCGCGACCCTTAAAAAATTACCCAAGGAAGACCGGCTTCTACTGAGCCTCTACCTTTATGAAGGTTTGACCGCCGAGCAGATTGATGCAATTATGAACCAGAAAAGCAGTGCTCCCCAGGCAATAAATTATGGAAAAAAGTCACTTTTCCGGAATTTGAGCAAACCTTTTTGAGAGATAAGCCCTCTCAATCGATGTAAAATATTTTCACAGTTTCACACTTCCCTAGATATTACTCGATATTCTGAAGAGCTTAATTCCCGCTTATTCAGTGATTTTTATTATTTTCAGGGGAAAAATCACCCTCCTTTTTCCGGGAATGGTGTCGGATTTTCCATCAGATCCTTTCACTTGAATGATCTTACACCCGGGTTAGTACAGAAAAAAATTACCTGATGGACTGCTGAAATAAATACCATAAGGTATAAGATTTTTCATCCTCTTTTTCAACTTCCCGCCAGCAGATCAACTCCCGGATGCGAATGATAGGTAATCGATTTAAACCAGGCTGCCATTTAACTCAAATGCATACGGCAGTAAATTCAAACGAAAACTGAATCACTCCGAAAAAAACAGTCCTTATTTTTACATCGAACTTCGGAAGAATAATCAACCATTGGCGTACCGGTTTTTAGCAAAAAGCGAGAACAGTAAGTCTTATTTTAATTATCTTGCTAAAGTTGATCAAAAAAAAATCGATATTATGAGAAGGAAGGTTAGCAATGAAGTTGAAAATATTTTTATGAACATTTAATCCGGGCAAAATAATATTCAATGATAGATCAGGGATGATTCATTATCAATCAAACAAAAAAGTGTGGGAACTGTGAAAGAGAAAAAGAAATTAACCGCCATCAGTAAAGTATTAGGCAGCACTCCGTTTGATATTTCCAGGGAAGGAAATGAAAAAATGCAAAAAGATTTGGGATTAACACCGGAGAGAATTGCAGAGATTCTTACCCGGATCAATGAAAATTTTTATGATCGTGAAGACGTTTTGCAGGTGGTTGCGGAACGGATTTTACGATCTCCCGAACTGCAAGAAATAATTAAAAAAAGCCATCTTGAATAGACTGCATTTCCAAAAACCCTTATTTTAAGGCTATTTCAACACCTGCCCGATGCGCAAATGCCTTAAAACATTAGAAAATCTTCATTTTTTACATTTTTCTTCTTGACATCATACCGTAATTTTTACAAATTGATGCACCATTAATTAAATAAAATCATTTACTGTTAAGGAGGTCCAATGAATAGGAAAGATTTAGTGGATGCCATTGCATCAAAGACCAAGAAAAGCAGAAAAGAATCGGATGCTTTTCTGAATGCTTTTCTGAATTCAGTAAGAGGGGAATTGAAAAAGGGTGGCCAGGTAAGTCTGGTCGGTTTTGGTTCTTTCAAGGTTGTTCATCGTCCAGCCCGTATGGCCCGAAATCCCCGTACCGGTGCTCAAATTAAAATTGCGGCCAGAAAAGCCCCGGTATTCAGAGCGGGAAAAGGCTTGAAAGACATGTTTTAGATTTATATTCAATTTTAGTAAAAGTAAGCTGGCCAATGGAGTGACCAGCTTTTTTTATTTTTACTCGATGCCCGTTCGAAAATGCTCCGCGCATCCTGGTATTACCATCAATGAAAATTTCTCCAGAAAATAACGCTTCATATTCTGCATGGTAGGTGAAATTGCTGGCAACCTTTTAAATATTTTAGAGTCTTCTTAATCATTTAATAGCGGTATGAATTATTGGCTTCAAATTGCTATTTCATATTTAATAATGGCCGTTTTAAAATTCAGCCAGGTAAACAAAACAGGCTATGACAATAAGAGAAAAATTAAACAGAAAAAAAGGCGGTTCTGAAAACAGACCGCCTTTATCATGAAAAAAATATAAGTAGAAAATTTATTTATGGTGTTCCTGCAGATGCTCCTTGTCTTCCGGCCCGAAATAAGCTTCATGAAATTCTTTCAACAATGAACGCATTTTTTCCACATTGGCCAAATCGGTGGTTTGTTTTGCTTTCATGGCATAGACCAGCAGCTGGTGAAGGAGGCTCAGCTTCCGGGTATATTCCTGGTAGGCTTTTTGATCGGTTGATTCTACTGGCTTGATCCGCTGAGTAAGAAAATAGGAATTGACAACTTCCTGAATCTTGTTGGCATGCTCTTCTTTGTTGGTTATCCAGCGAACCAGCTGATTATAATTCACCGGATTTTCCTGGGACAGCTTAACGATTTCCGTCATTGATTTTTCGATGGTAGTAAAGTCCTCTTCCAGTAATTGAAAACGCAGCTCATCAGTATAAATCCCGCAGGGAATCTGGCAATGGGCAAAAACCGGGGAAATATTTATCACCGAAATAAGCAAAAATATGACCATAAGGGTCAATAATATTCTGGCAGTTTGTTTCATCATTCCTCCATTCATTTTTATTTTTTGAACAGGTCTTTTAATTTATTTTTTCCTTCATCCTGCAATTTTTGCTGCAGTTTATTTTTTTCGGCAGCAATCTGATTTTCTATCTCTTTCTGTTTTTGTTTGATCATTTCTTCCTGTTTTTTAACCTCGTTTTCTACCTTCTGAATCTGACTTCGTAATTCTTGCTCTTTCTGGGCCACCAGCATTTCCAATTCTTTCTGATATTTTTCTACTTCCTGTCTTACCCGACCCTCAATCTGCTGTTTAGCTTTCTCAATCTCAGCGGACAGGATCCCTTTAAAGCGGCTGGCAATGAGTTCATCCAGATTGCTGTTGATCCGGAATTTAAATTTGTCCATGGCCTGGGCCGCCTGAGCATCCATGGTAATCAACGTCAGTGATTCAGTGATCGACCGGCTGAGTTCAACCAGCCGGGCATCCAGATTGGTCGGCTTATCCGAGTAATCAAATTTTAAATCAGTAGCGGCAAATTGAATATTGGATTCAAAATCCCGGCCAGTAAAATTGAGGAGAGCGCTTAATTTCCCAGTCCCCTGTTGAATCTTCTGAGGCAGCAGAGCAAAATTGGTCAATTTCACATTGGACAACGGCATATTCTGTAAACTCAGCTCGATTTTTTCCTGCGGTACTTCCTGGCGATAATCCAGGGTAGTGAATAACTTGAGTGCCGCCTGGTCCCGCCGGGTTCCGGAAATATCTATAGTAGTGGGTTTATCAATTAAGGTTTGCTGAGAAACAATGTTTTCCACCTTACCGGTAATCTGCATCTCATTCCAAGCTTCCCCGGAAAGGGAAATCTGTTTGATCCAGAATTTCGGGAGTTCCCGGGTAGCAGAAAAGTGAATATCCTGACCTCGAAGACGGGGAGGACTCTCCTTCTCCGGTTTAGTCGACTTCATTTTCTCCGAGTAATACCGGGCAGTGCCTACATAGCCCAGCACTCTCTGAACCATTTGAACAACCCGGTCACCAAACAGGATTTTAGCCACATTACTCACCGAAATATCAGGGATCTGCGCCAGGTTGAGTGCCCGCTGATAATCCTGTTTTATCCAACCCGTGACACTCTTTTGTGATTCAACTACCTGCGCCAGATCTATATCAAAATCGGATTTCAGGGAGGTAATACTTTTATAGGAAGAATCCACCTGCCGGTAGATCTGATTCGCCTGATCGTAGGCAAACTTGAATTCTTCCGGACTTTTAATCTGATCAACTTTTATCGATTGGATCTGCTGAGTGACTTGCTGCAGTTCTTTTTCCGAAGGGAGCTCGGAAATTTTATTCTGCCATTCACTATACTTTTGCTGATAAATCCCCTTAAGGGAATCAATCTTCTGAGGAGTCTGCAGATTAACCAGTTTCCATAAACTGTCCACATTAACTTTCTTGGTGTATTTCTGCAAATTAAAGACCGGCATCTGGGCGGTTTCAGCTTTCAATTTATCTTCAATCGCCAGCATTACCTCTGATTTCCTGGCCGGCTCTTCCTTTTTCTTTTCAATTTTTCCATCGGTCAGGCGTTCGGTATTGAATCGCAGGCCTTCCAGCTGCAGATTCTCGATGATGACCTTTTTAGAAAAAAGCGGCAGCAAATCCAGATCGAATTCTGCCGCAGCAGTCTCAAACAGATTCCGCCAGGTATTATCAGCATTGGTTACTTGCAGGCGTTTCCACTTCATATGCAGCCGGATAAAGGAAAAATCCACCCCATCAAATTCCACCCTGGCACCAACCAGCGAGGAGCCAATACTCTCCATCTGACCCTCCAGCCAGCGGTCAGTAAATAGCATCATCAGACCTATGATAATTCCAAAAAGGACCAGCAGGAAAATGATACCTTTTGTTCGCAAGTTTATTCTCCTAAAATTTTCAATTTTTCGTACAATTGGTAAATCTGGTTTGATTTCAGCAGTTTAACCCATTTCGAGTTTTTCACTTTCGGTTCTAACTTCTCCCGATATTTGATCACCAGTGTTTTGCTCAGAAAATATACCGGGATCAACAAGCCTATAGAGATGACCAGACTACCCATAACTACCGTATTATTAAAACGGGTGAATGGAACCATCGGTGCATTATAAAGAGTGGTCCATAATCCCCGTAATCCATCCATATTGACCAGAAGACTATAACCTAAGTTGTGAAACCATGGATCGAGCAGATAGGCAATCCCGGAAAATATGGCATAAGAAAATACGGCCATGGATATATTGACATTCAGGATAATAAGCAGCAGCACCAGGAACAGGTTGGTAAGGGTGAAAAAGGAGGGAGACAACCCCATCATCATTCCCAGGATAAGGCCGCCGGCGATCTGGGGAGGAGATGCACCAGAGCGCAAAATTTTTAACAATTTACTTAAATACTGAATGATAAACATATGACCTCAGTTTTATTTTTTGAACAAATAATTTAAATGATTGATAGACTTATTACAAACCGTTTTTCGGATGAAATAATTTCCAATCCGGTTAACCAGCAACGAAACTATACAGGATTCGAAGGATCTGTATCGAAACCAGTGCATAGATTCCGGCCAGGACATCGTCGATCATTATTCCCCAGCCGGCCCGGAGTTTTTGGGAGGAATTTATCGGAGCCGGCTTTACGATATCATACAGACGGAATAAAAGAAAGGCTAACAAGAACAGCAGCCAGTTCCGGGGCAGAAATAACAGGCTGATGGCCATGCCCACTACTTCATCAACCACCACCAGCGAAGGATCCGCACCATGAATATTTTCCAGTTTACCGGAGGTATAGACCCCCAGGAAAAAGAGCAGCAGGATGCTTGCGAATAAAATCCAGAACGGGGGGTAGAAATAATAGATCAGAAAAAGTGCCAGCAGGCTTCCGGCGGTTCCGGGCGCCAGCGGGGCGTAACCGGTGCCAAGAGCGGTAGCAATAAGATGATAGAAAAAACGACTCATTGTTCGCTGCTTCAGCTTTTAATTTGTAAAACCATTATAGATTTTCGCTTAGCCAAAATCAGCCTCAATCAAAAAGTGTCCAATAAACACCAAAACGGAACAAGCGGTAAAATTCAGTATAACTATCCACCCAGGCATAATCTTCCGACAGTAAATTTTCCCACACCATAAAAATAGTAGCGCTCTTAATATGTGCCAAAATTTTTACATCCAGCAGATGGAAATTACTGATCTCATTGCCAGTCTGCAAATACTGATTGGTCAAAGGATCATAATCCAGTTTCCGCCATTTGCCGATGAACTGGTATACCATATAATTTTCCAATTTAAGGGCACCATTCAGAATGGAAAACGGCAGGTTAACTTTCAGAACATTTTTATATTCCGGAATGAAGCTTTTTTGATAATTGCTGTTATAGCTCAGCTCATCCTGTAATTCCAAACGCCATAAATTAGTACCGATCCTGGTTAGAATTCCGGAGTTCTCAACTTCAATCTGCTTAAATTTTAAATTCTGAGCATCATAGGACCAGGAGTTTTGAAATCGATAAAGATATGGCTCTACCGACAGCTTGACTCCCAGCAATGTCGGTAGGCCCGCTTCCCAACTGACTCCCCGGCGCAGCGGAAGGCTGGGATCAGCCAGCGGAGTTATCGAATAACCTTCCCAGAAAAATGAACTTAAAGGAAGAAATTGGGGCACCTGAGTGAGGGAAAGCCTGCTTTGGATCTGAAAAGGTAGCTGCATATTCCAGGATAAATTCAATTCCGGTAAATTTCCCACTTCCGGCATAAACCAGTATCCTCCCCTGAAGGACAGACGCCAGGTCTTCCCGGCAAATTCCAGATTACCAAGCACCTTGCCGTCCCATTGATCATCTTTTCGAAAAACAAAGGCTTCAGTGATCTCATGACGAACCCAATCGGTCAAGATACCAAACTTCATCAATCCAGCTGCTTTCTGATATTCCGCCTTAAATCCCAGAGAATAAAGTTCGGTCTTGCGCTGTTCGGAATAATCCTCGGTATGGTAACGGTCACCCCATTTATATCCATAAGGCATGATGGTTATTGTCTGAGTGGAGTCAGGTTGGTAATTCACGGTTATCCATCCAACCTGCCCGATGCGGTGAATTTTTCGCGGATTGACAACTACCGGATAGGATGAAAGAGTAAATTTATGCCGGATTTGCCAGTATCTCACATCCACCGAAAATTTAGTTGAAAATTGATGGTGAATTTGACCCCGATAGGTATTCACCTGGCATTTGCTGTATTCACCGGCACTACCGGTTCTCAATAGATTATTTCCACCCAGACTGAAAAAACTCTGCGGCCGGTAAAAACCGATCAAGTTGGCATCAAGGTAAGACAATCCAAACTGCAGGTCCTGGGAATAAGTGACCCGGGTAATTGGTTTTAGATCGGTCATGATTCTGGTCTGGCGAAAATCGTAATTCAATGTCGAAGGGTTTAAATGCCGCTGCCGGATAATTTCCAGGGGCAGGTGTTGATTATCCCAGTATCCCCACAGAGGATTATAGAGATTGACCCCGGCAAACTCATAATCCAGGAATCCTGGTGGCATTCCCCGCCAGGCCGGTGCGCTCTGTCTCGCTTTTTCTGCCAGATAAAAAGGAAAAAAATCTGCCTGGTAGAACTGCATCTCTTCGAAGGTCAGCTCCGAAATTGCCAGACTGTCTGCGGCAGAGTACTGTTTCCAGTCATCCCGGGCTGGCAGGCAGGCAGCTGTAAATACCAAAAAGAGCAGGTAAACTGGTAGATTTATTTTTAGCTTCATGGATTCATCGTTACTTCACAACCGTTATTATTTCCTCCCGCGATAATCTGTTGGGAGGATGCGGATTTTCGGCAGGTTTGCCGATGGGAATAATGGCAACAGGACGTATCTCTTCAGGAAGTCCCAGAACCAGGCTGGCCCGGTTTTCATCAAATGCTCCCACCCAGCAGCTGCCATAACCCAGACCGCTGGATAGTAATAATAAATTTTCTACCGCTGCGGCGGTATCCTGATAGACATATAGCTCTCGCCCCCGCTTCCCATAGCGCATGGCCGATTTTCCGGGCAGGGCACATACCACCACTGCTAAAGGAGCCTGACTTATAAAATCCTGATTAAAAGCTGCTGCTGCCAAACCTTTCCTGGCTTGCTTCTCGAACACAAAATAGAAATGCCAGGGTTGACGGTTGCCTGCCGAAGGAGCCCAGCGCAGGACTTCCATCATTTGTTCAACATGTTCCGGGGGGATGGGATCAGAATCAAAGGAACGTATGGAACGCCGCTGCAGGATAATCGAGAAAATGTCCACTGGATTTTTGGTTCCCATGATGGTTTTTAGGTAAATCTAATTAATACCAGGCGTGAGGGCAAAATATCATTCTTTTTCATTTAGATTCTGCATGGTCGAGGAAAAAATATATTTTTCAGGGGCTTGCTTTATCATCGAATAATATCCTGGATTTCCAGAAATTCCTTTTCTATGGATTTTCCCTGATCTTTTACGATCCTGTTGGAATTTACTTAAACAACGGCGGATACTGCCGGTGAAAAGCTGTCGCCTGCTGATACGTTTTTGCAACGGCGAGCAATTCGGCTTCTCCAAAGAGCCGGCCGATAAAACAGATGCTGGCAGGTGTACCCTCCTCATTAAATCCGTTGGGAAGCACCACACCGGGATGCCCGCTGAGATTGGTCAACAACAGATTAGTCCCAAAGGAAGGCGTCACATAAACATCTATCTGTTTCATCAGTTGATCCATCTGTTGAATGAGCTGATAACGCAGCCGATTGGCCTGTATGTATTCTACCGCCGGGATAAAGCGGGAGGCACGGAAAACATTTGGCCAGGCATCTTTGATCTGCCGTACCAGCAGACTGTCCTTACCGGAACGGGTGAGTTCATCAAAAGCAGCGGCCGATTCGGCAGAAAGAATGATGGACATGGAATAGATCGGCAGGTCGGGTAATTCAATAGGAATGAGGGACCATCCCAGCTCCTGCAGTTGGTCCAGAGTGGCCTGGTTGGTCTGCTGATTGGTTGAATCTTCCTCAAAAGCCGACTTCAGATATCCAATCCGTAGTTTTCTTATATCCCGATTTGACTGATAATTAAAGGGAGCATTCAATACCGTTTGATCCATTCCGTCAGCTCCGCGAATGGCCTCGAAAACTATCGCGCAGTCTTCTACCGTACGGCAGATGGGTCCAATTTTATCCATGCTCCAGCTGAGAGCCATGGCACCGGTGCGACTCACCCGTCCAAAGGTGGGACGTAAACCGGTGGTGCCGCAGCGGGTGGAGGGTGAAACGATTGAGCCCCAGGTTTCCGAGCCGATGGCAAAGGCCACCAGTCCGGCAGCGGTGGCAGAGGCTGATCCGGCCGAGGAACCGCTGCTGCCCTGCTCTAAATTCCAGGGATTGCGGGTCATTTCTCCATACCATACATCTCCCCAGGCCAGTTCACCTAAAGTTAATTTCGCCAGCAGCACCGCTCCAGCCTGTTCCAGTTTTTTGATGACGGTGGCGGTCTGGTCCAAATATTGATCTTTGAACGGTACCGAGCCCCAGGTGGTTTTATACCCCTCGACTGCCAGCAGATCTTTAGCACCATAGGGAATACCATGCAGCAATCCGCGGTATTTGCCCGCCGCAATCTCAGCATCGGCCCGTTTTGCCTGGGTAATGGCCAAATCTTCGGTAAGGGTTATCACGCAATGAAGCTGGGGATCATATTTTTTCAATCGCTCCAGATACATCCTGGTTAATTCCAAGGAACTGATCTTGCGGGTGCGGATTAATTCCGCCTGATCTCTCAATGGGTAAAAAGCTAATTCTTCCCGGTTTTTTGGTAAAATAACATTGCCCGGTTTACTCCATTTAATTGGTTTCTGTTCACTCTCCAGAGAAATTCCAGGAGGGAGCGGATTAAATAACAGAACCGGCGGGATCTGGTTGGCTATTGAAATTTCCCGCAATTGCTGATAATATTTCAAATTCTGGTTTAATTCAGTAAGCATCGAATCGCTTTCGGCTTCGCTGAAAGATAGTCCCATCAATTGTGCGGCTGCTGCCACATCTGCTTTCGAAAAAGCTTCCTGAGCCGGCAGTATAGAAATAGAAGAAAGACCTAAAGACATGATGAACATGAGAAACGGTTTCATCTGATTTTTTCCTTTCACGTCCATTTTTATTCAAGTGACCATAATCTGTTTTTTTATCTGCGGCTCCCATGGCCAGCCACTTCCCGTCCGGAGAAAACAGGACTGTCGTTACATGATGATCATAGATAGTAAGTCCCAAATGATTTTTCATATAAAACTTCCAGAAATTCTTTTCAAAATTAGAATATATTTTTCAAAAATAATAATGGCTTACGACCATCAGAATTCAAGCCACTTCAGATAACATTCTCGGGCGTGCAGTAGCAGGAGATTCAAAGTCACTTCACTGTTACTAAGCGCTAAACAGTGATAGAAGCACACACCATAAATTTTGCACGTCTTCCCCCCACATTGCAGCAAACCCAGGTTGGCGGCTGTTTTAATTATTCTGCCATTCAGTTATTTTTTCTGTCTCGGTATCAATAATCAGGATTCCTTCGTTTATGTCATTTAGCTGCCCCAAAAGTAAACCGTTTTTATTCCAGATTGATGATTTACCAACACTTTCAAAATTATCGCAATGTCCTAAACAGTTTGACATTAACACTATCATTGAATATTTTTTTGCAATGTCAGGATAATGCTTGAATGCCTTTGTAAGTCCATTGGCAGATTTTGCTACACTTGCGATATAAATCTCTGCTCCGCTTTTAAAAACTTTCTTTGAATGTTCGAGTAACAGTGATTCATAGCAAATTGCCGGGGCAATTTTATGATTGTCTATTGTCAAAATAACCTGATGTTGTCCGTTAACAAAGTATGGATACTCGTCTGAATGTAAGTGTTGCTTAGAGTAAGTCTGTCGGGCTTTATTTGGTTGAAATATGATCATACTTATTTGAATCCCCGAATTATTCTTAGTCGGCAATCCGACACAGATGGTGATACTGTTCGTTTCACTGATTGTTTGAAAAATATCTAACCTTTTGTCGTTTTGATTAGTCGCCAGCTTTTGTGATAGTATTGGTTCATAACCTGTCAACGAAAGTTCCGGGAAAACAATTATGTCTGTCTTAAAAGTAACAGCCAGGTCTATCAGTCTGTTGTGAGACACAATGTTTCTGTCAATATCACCTTTGAATGGTTTTGTTTGTGCAGCACAGATCTTCATTTTGCTGTCATGTCTCCTTTGTTTTCTGCCGACGGTTAAAATGGCCACTAACGAATTTGTAAAAAGATAGGATTTTCATTCCAGTAAATCAACAAAAGATGATGGCAGGGTAAAATAAAATTCAAACTGCATATGAAGTACCTATTTTATCCAATACGGCAGCAGGAAAATATGTTGAGAAATTTGGGAAAAAGACTGTGGAGAGTTTTGGTTTGTCGTAATTAATAATTCAATTATACTATTGGAAGCCAGGTCAACCAGCAGTATTGGCACTTTTTAAATGGAAAATATTTTTTAGCCTGGATTTTTCCGATTTATTCAGGAATGTTGCATTCAAGGCATTTTCCATCAAGTTCTGCAGGACAGGAAGCGAGAAGTCCATTTTTTCATGTACCAACAGCAATTCATCGGTGAGGGTTGAACCAAACATGGCCGGGTCATCCGAATTAATCGTCACGAATAATCCTTTTTCAGAAAGAACCGGCAGGGGATGTACTGACAGGGAATCGAACACCCGGGTTTTAATATTACTGGTCACGCACACCTCGAGCGGGATTTGTTCGGTTTTTAGATATTCAATCAGTCCGGGATCTTCGATAGCCCGAACCCCATGCCCAATGCGTTCCACACCCAGATGTTTGATAGCTGCCCATACTGACTCGGGACCGCTGGCTTCTCCAGCATGGGCAGTTAGATGAAAACCACGCCGTTGGGCCTCCCGGAATACCTCGCCAAATTCCTGTGCTGGAAATTTTTGTTCGCTGCCTCCCAATCCGATCCCTATCACTCCAGAATCACGAAAAGGGGTAATCTGATCCAGCCGCTTAATAGCTCCCTCCGCCCCATAGTCTCTCACAATGTCCGCAATCAGGTTACATCTGATGGGAAATTCATTTTCAGCTTTACGGATCCCGGAAAGCGTTGCCTCGGTAATTTCTTCCACCGTTAAATTATTGATGACAAAATCCCAGGGAGAATAAAAGACTTCAGCATAGATCACATTTTGACCAGCCAGATCTTTTATGGTGTAATAAGTGGATTCTTCAAAATCGGCGGGTGACTTGAAAAACTGATTTTTCCAAAACCATAATTCAATAAAATGAGGAAAATCGCGGAATACGAATTTTTTCTGGAGATCCGCACTGCTGCTAACCGAAGGATCCCCTCCATACTTTTCAATCAAATGAAACAAAAATTCAAAATTAAAAGCTCCCTCCAGGTGGAGATGCAGCTCTATTTTCGGCATGATTTCAATAAAATGACGGCTCTCAGTAACAGTGTTCATGACTTACTTCAACAGGATGGAAGAATCAGTGTAGAAGAAACCGGCAATGCAGGCGGTCATCAGACAGGCCAGGGTGGCACCCAGCAAAGCGCGAAAACCCAATTGTGACAGATCCTTCAACCGTTCGGGTACCAGTGCAGAAATTCCACCCACAAAGATAGCCAGCGAAGCCACATGCGCAAAACCAGTGAGAGCATAGGTGGTTATTACCACCGACCTGGGAGAGAGAGTAACTCCGGAATTGAGCAGATTTGCCAGATCCTGAAAAGCAGTAACCTCAGTGACTATCAACCGTTCCCCAATAATTTTAGCAATTGCCCCGGCATCACTTAACGGAATGCCAATCAGCAGGGTAAAAGGATAAAAAAGGTAGCCCAGTAATCCTTTCAGAGTCCAGTCCACCTGAATTCCAAACCAGTCATTCAGAAATCCTCCAGTAAATACAAAGATCTTATCCACCAGAGCCATCAAGCCCAGGAAAGCCAGGAGCAAGGCGCAGATCCCAACCACCAGTTTGACACCTGAATTGGCATTGTTGATAATAGCAGTAATGAAATTACTTTCTTTCTCATAAGCCAAATTGACATGCTGTCCCAGGGTTTCAGGTGTTCCCGTTTCCGGCAGCAGGAGTTTGGACATCACAATTGCCGAGGGGGCGTTCATGATGGACGCCGAGACCAGATGTCCGGCAATGGTGGGAAATTTTGCCTTGAGCATGAATATATATACCGCCAGCATGCTGGAGGCAACAGTGGCCATCCCGGCAGTCAAAACTGTGCAAAGTTCAGAGCGGGTCATCTTCTGCAGAAAAGGCCGGATCACCAGGGCGGATTCCACTCCCACAAAAATATTGGAAGCAGCACATAATGATTCTGCCCCGCTGATGCGCATTAATCTGGTAAAGGCATAGGCGAAAACCTGGATAATTTTCTGCATGATTCCGAGATAATACAATATCCCGACCAGGGCAGCAAAAAATATAATGGTAGGCAGTGCCTGCAAAGCCAGAAAAAAACCAAGCGACGATTCTCCGCTCGAGCTTACGCTGCCGGGAGGGAGGGCCAGGCGGCCGAATAAAAAAGTAGTTCCGGCGGTGGCACTATCCAGGATACTCAGCACCACCCGGTTTACCAGCAGAAAAAAATCGGTGCCGACAGGTATCACAAAAATGAAGAACGCGAAAATTATCTGCAGGATGAGTCCCCAGAACACCACCCGCCAATTGATGATCTTACGGTTGTTCGATAACAGCCAGGCAATGATCAGCAGGGTAAAGAAACCCAGAAAATTCATGATAATCATGTTCTGCTTCACCTTACTATTTAGTATCGATGTGAATTCCTTCCATTCGCAGCTTCTCCCGAACCACCAGCTCATCAATTTCATCCGGCACCCGGTACACCTTGTTCTCCAGATTCGGAGTGGAGAGAATATAATGGAGACTGGACAGTTGCAGAGCAAAAGAGAGATCCAGAATTTCGATGGGATGACCTAATCCGCCGGCAATATTAATGATTCCTCCCTGGGCCAGCAGATAAATCCGCTTCCCATTTTTCAATACAAATTCTTCAATATCATCCCGAACCTCCTGCACCCCCCGCGAGATTTCCCGCAAGGCGGGTACATCGATCTCAAAATCAAAATGGCCGGCGTTGGCCAGGACAGCTCCATCCTTCAGTTGAAGAAAATGTTCCCGGCGCATCACCCCGGCCAAACCGGTATTGGTCACAAAATAATCACCCAGAGGTGTCGCTTCCAGCAGGGTCATCACTCGGAAACCATCCATCCTGGCTTCCAGGGCTTTCCACGGATCTAACTCAGTGACGATGACTTCTGCCCCCAGGCCGTGTGCCCGCATAGCCACTCCTTTACCCACCCAGCCATAGCCGACTGCCACCACGGTTTTTCCGGCAACAGTCTTATTGGTCAAATGCATGATGGCGGTCCAGGTTGATTGACCGGTACCATAACGGTTATCAAAAAGGAATTTGGACTTGGCATCATTAATGGCCAGAGCCGGATAGCGAAGCTGGCCGGCATTGAAGCGTTCATACAGACGCTTGACACCAGTGGTGGTTTCTTCACAAATCCCTTTTAGATTTTCCCCTAACTGCGGATGGTCATGCAGATATTCGCATACATCACCGCCATCATCTACAATTGCATGCAGTCGTGGAGCGCAAATGGCCTGAATATATGAATGATATTCTTTGGGACCGGCACCATGAATGGCAAATACATGAACTCCATTCCGGGCCAGAGCTGCACATACCTCATCTTTGGTGGACAGGGTATTGCTGCTGGTCACCCAGACCTCGGCACCCAGTTTTTGGATAATTAAAGCCAGGTAGGCGGTTTTAGCTTCAAGATGAATGCAGAGTGCTACCCGTTTGCCAGGGAAAACCCGGTCTTTCTGGAATTTATCAAACAGGCTGTTCAAAACCGGCATCGAACGTGCGACCCAGTCGATCTTCTTTTGTCCGCTGGGAGCCAGATTAATGTCTTTAACGATGTAGGGTTGCTGCACTTTTTTTCCCTCGTCTTTTATGGCTGAAAAAGCTGCCGGCATTTCAGATCTCACTTTAGTGCCGCGGGCGGCGGGTATTCATCGTCTATTTTGCCCAATTCCCACGGATCCACTGAATTTTCAGGATTTTTAAAGTAATACGGATGAAATAAATAGGCGAGTTTTTTGATGGCCGGAATTGAACGCGGACCAGGCCTTTTTAAGAGGCTGGAATCATAATGATACACCCGGTCGTTCAGCACCGCTTCAATAGTATTGAATCCCGGCCGGGTTTCAATCTCATAGACTGTGGTAACTTCATCGCGACCGGCCGCCGGCCAGAGAGGGGTCAGGATGATATCGGGATTGCGTTTAACAATCTCCTCGAGCTCCACCCGGAAAGCTTCCCCTTTTACATCCTCAAATATATTTTTCCCGCCGGCAATATCAATCATCTGATCCATGGGAGAGCCCGAACCTAACACATACGGCCCCATATGATTGATCTCGAAATAAACCGAAACCCGCGGCAGTTTGTCAGTAATGGTCCTGATTTCCTGGATTTCCTGACGATATTGAGCAGTAAGCACTATTGCCTTATCCAACGTACCAGTGGCCTCCCCAATCTTTTCCATCATGCTGAATACATCATCCAAAGTCACTGGTTCAAAATGCAGGACCGTATATCCCCGGTTTCTTAATTTTTCCGCAATCTCCCGCTGCATTTCATGAGAAGAGAGGATCAGGCTCGGTTTCAAAGAATCAATAAGCTCTTCATTCACTTCCACGAAACTACTGACTACCGGTATTTTTTTCTTTAATTCATCTTCCACGCTGATGAATTGATATTCATCATATCTCACCCAGCCCGGAACAGCCTGAACTTCCGGGGGATAATTGCAATACTGAGTCCAGCCCACTATCCGATCCTGCAAGCCCAGGGCATAGAGAATCTCAGTATAATTAGGGGATAAGCAGATAATCCGTTGATTCCTGAATTTCCCGGCATCCATACAGAGAAGGAATGAGATAGATAGAACCAGTATGATCAACCGCTGGTGATGAAAAGACAGTTTTGTCACTTTCATAATCATCTCCTGAAAAAATCAAAGTGATTAGGATAACCGGAGAAGACCGGTTATCCTATCACTATTTTATGATTCCCGCTTACTCAATTTTGGCGGTTAAAGACAGTGGGCTGTCACCTACTGTATATGTTTCCAAAACAGTATTATTCTTATCCAGTTTGATCACCTGGTCATCAGCCCAAACCGAGACAAATACATTTCCTTCGGTGTCCACTAACAAGCCAGAACCGCCCTTCCCCAAAAAGTAACTGCTGGTGCCGTGAACAATTGCTTTGGTCTCAGTATCATAGACCAGCAACCCGAATCCCCATACTCCCAGGTAGCCCCGCTTATCACCTGAGGCGATGCGGATGCTGCCCGGTGAGCCACCGATATTCACGGTATCTACCACTGCATCGGTGGTGGGATTGATAATGCATACTTTACCGAATACGCTGAAATAATCACCAGTACAGACCACATGCAATCGTCCATCAGGTGCTAAAGCAATGTCTTGAGGGTTCATCGCAACATTGATCGTTTTGGTAACATTACTGGTCGCCGCATCAATCACGGTTACGGTGCCCTGCCCATAAGTATAGTTAATGCCATCGAAAGCAGTGTTGGCCACATATACCTTATTATTATAAACAATTATACCAGTGGCTCCTACCCCGGCATCGATGGTATCAACCACGGTTTTTGAGGTCAGGTCAACTTTAAGAACCTTTTCCGAGACCGAACAG
>Ga0299912_10000646_pt1 | contig 28935 bp, 13 predicted proteins | sample RVTome_2_FD_207667 | JGI IMG/M metagenome (GOLD analysis project Ga0299912, IMG submission 207667) | Soil microbial communities from uranium-contaminated site in the Upper Colorado River Basin, Wyoming, United States - RVT95D214 (version 2) ... | reverse complement strand
TCGCGCTCAGTGACCAGCTTGACCGCTTCAATCTTGAATTCCCGGCTGAATTGCCGTCTTGTAACCATGAACCACCTCCGATTTCATACACCTTAACAAAGTGTCTTTGAAACCGGTAGCAGCCCAAACCTGGGTGTCGCGTTCAAGGACGCGCGGCAATACGCCGAAGCCGAGGCAAGCTGTCGCCGCGCCATCGAGCTGGAACCAAGCTATTTCCGCGCTCTTTACAACCTGGGCAAGACCCTGCACGAACTGGGGCGATACGATGAGGCACTGGCCAGCTACCGTCAGACGCTCGCCATCCAACCCGATTTCGCCGAGGCATACAGCGGCCTTGCCGACGCCTTGCAGGCCATCGGGCAGGCCCAAGCCAGCATCGGCTACTACCGGCGTTCGCTCGAACTGCGCCCTGACAACGAAAAAACCGTCAGCAACCTGCTCTTCGTTCACAACTATCTGGCCAATCTGCCGCCGGACACGATGCTGGACGAAGCGCGGCGCTATGGTGCCTTGGCACTGGCCAAGGCAACCCCCTTCCAGGCCTGGCGCAACCCACCCCGCCCGGACAAACGCCTGCGCATTGGCTTCGTGTCGGGTGACTTGCTCAACCATCCGGTCGGCTTCTTCCTCGAAAGCACCCTCGCCGAACTCGACCCCGAGGCTGTCGAACTCCATGCTTACTCGAACAACCCCAGGGAAGACGCTCTCACCCTGCGCATCAAGCCATATTTCAGCGTTTGGTGCCGGGCTCACGACCTGAATGATGCCGCGCTGGCGCAGCGCATCCACGACGACGCCATCGACATCCTGGTCGACCTCTCCGGCCACACAGCACTCAATCGGCTGCCAGTCTTCGCCTGGAAACCGGCGCCCGTGCAGGTAAGCTGGCTGGGCTACTTCGCCACCACCGGCGTACCCGGCATGGACTATTTTCTGGGCGATCCCCACGTTTGCCCAGACGGCGAGGAAAACCATTTCAGCGAAACGCTCCGGCGGCTGCCCGATACCTACTACTGCTTCACCCCGCCCCACCTGAACATCCAACCATCACCCCTGCCGGCGCGCGCCAACGGCTTCATCACCTTCGGCTGCTTCAACAGGCTCGCCAAGATGGGCGATGCGGTGGTCGAAACCTGGTCGCGCATCCTGGCCGCCCTGCCGGATTCCCGGCTGCTCCTGAAAGCCGCCGAGTTCGACGACGACAGACAACGTCAGGCCATACGCGAACGCTACGCCGCGTGCGGCATCGCCCTCGAGCGCCTGCTGTTCGAGGGCAACACACCCCGCGAGGCCTATCTCGCCGCCTACCACGGCGTCGATATCGCCCTCGACCCATTCCCTTATCCGGGCGGCACCACCACGGCCGAAGGGCTGTGGATGGGCGTACCGGCCCTCACCCTGCGCGGCGACCGCTTCATTGGGCACCAGGGCGAAACCATCCTGCGCAACGTCAGCCTACCCGACTGGATCGCCGTCGACCGGAACGACTACGTCGCCCGGGCGATACGCTTGGCCAGCGACCTCGACGGCCTCGCGGCGTTGCGCGACGGCCTGCGCGCGCGACTGCTGGCCTCGCCCCTGTGCGACGCACCCCGCTTCGCCGGAAATTTCGTGGTTGCACTGCGCGGCATGTGGCAAACGTGGTGCGAAGGCCAAACCGTAGCGCAGACCTCCGAACCACCTCCGGAAACACCGCCGCCCCAGCCAGCCGAAATCGCGCTCGAATCCTTGACAGAACGCGCCCTGGCCTACCTGCAGGCCGGCCGCCTCGATGAAGCAGCGGCCCGCTACGAAGCCATACTCGAAAACCATCCGGACCATCCCCTCGCGCTCAGCCACCTCGGGCTGGCGCTCTGCCAGCAAGGCCGGCTACGCGACGCGCTGCCCTATCTGCGCCGGGCACTGGAGATCGAGCCAGGCCATGCGCAAACCCTCCTTTATCTCGGCCTCGCCCACAAGGAACTGGGAGAACCGGAAGCCGCCACCGACTGCTACCGGCGCGCCACCGAACTGGAGCCGGACGACTACCTCGCGCACAACTATCTGGGCAGCGCGCTGAGGGATAGCGGCCAGCATGACAAAGCCGTGGCCAGCTACCGGCGGGCCCTGGACCTACAACCGGGCGTCTTCCAGACCCACAACAACCTGGCCGATATCCTGCACAAACTCGGCCGTTTCGAGGCCGCCGCGGACAGTTTCAGGCAAGCATTGGAAATCAATCCCGGTTACGCCATCGCCCACAACAACCTGGGCAACACCCTGAAGGCGCTGGGCCAAACCGAAGAAGCGGTGGAGAGCTACCGGCGCGCCATCGCGCTCGACCCTGACTACCACGAAGCCCACAACAACCTCGGCGTGGCGCTGCAGGAACTGGAGCGGTTCGATGCAGCCCTCGACAGTTACCGCGATGCGTTGCGGCTGAAGCCGGATTTCGCCGAAGCCCACAACAACTTCGCCAACACCTTGCAGGATCTCGGGCGCCTCGGGGACAGCATCGCAGGCTACCGCCGGGCAATCGAATTACAGCCGGGCAACGCCGAAGCCTGGAGCAACCTGCTGTTCTGCCAGAACTACATGGCCGATCTCACGCCGGCCGAAATGCTCGCCGAGGCACGCCTCTACGGCGACAAGGCTCTGGCGCAGGCTGTCCCATACGCACGCTGGAACAGCGAACCGAGCCCCGGCAAACGCCTGCGCGTCGGCCTGGTTTCAGGCGACCTGCGCAACCACCCGGTCGGCTTTTTCCTGGAAACCACGCTCGCCGCGCTCGACCCGGCCAAAGTCGAACTGTTCGCCTATGTCACCGACAGCCGCGAAGACGCGCTTACCCGGCGCATCAAGCCGCTGTTCGCTGGCTGGCAGTGCATTCAGGGCATAGTCGACGCCGACGCCGCGCGTCGCATTTACGACGACTCGGTGGACATCCTGATCGATCTGGCCGGCCACACAGCGCAAAACCGTCTGCCCATGTTCGCTTGGAAACCGGCCCCCGTACAAGCGACCTGGCTGGGCTATTTCGCGACCACCGGCGTGCCCGGAATCGATTACCTGCTGGCCGACCCCCAAGTCGTCCCGGCCGGCGAGGAAAGCCATTTCAACGAGGCCATCCTGCGCCTGCCAGAGATTTACTACTGCTTCACCCCGCCCGACGAAACGGTTGAGCCGTCCGCCTTGCCCGCCCTGGCCGACGGCCGTATCACCTTCGGCGGCTTCAACAAGCTGGCCAAGATGAACGATGCCGTGGTGGCGCTGTGGGCCAGGCTGCTGCATGCCGTCCCGGATTCCAGGCTGTTCCTGAAAGCGAAAGGGCTCTCAGACCCCGGCCTGCGCAACAGCATACTGGAACGCTATGCGTCGCACGGTATCGGGCCGGATCGGCTACTACTCGAAGGCGCCTCGCCCCGCCGCGAATACCTGGCCGCCTACAACCAGGTAGACATCGCGCTCGATCCCTTCCCCTACCCCGGTGGTACCACGACGGCGGATGCTCTCTGGATGGGCGTGCCCGTCCTCACCCCGCGTGGCGACCGCTTCATCGGGCACCAGGGCGAAACCATCCTGGCCAATGTCGGGCTCCCAGATTGGATCGCCGCCAACCCCGACGATTATGTAGCGAAGGCGGCCGCCTTCGTCTCCGACCTCCCCACCCTGGCCGAACTGCGCAGCAGGCTCAGAACGCAACTCCTGGCCTCGCCACTGTGCGACGCGCCTCGCTTCGCACGCAACCTGGAGGATGCTCTCGGAAAAATGTGGCGCGTCTGGTGCGAAGGGCGGGCCGACTAGACGATTCAGCCTACAACGCAGGCGCGGGATCCGGCACTTCGGTTACCGAATTTCCGTTTTCGCGGAAACGGCGGAACCGAGAAGCCGGCGTGCACCCCGAACCGCCGGCGCCCGTCAACTGCTGATCAACTCTTCTTGGCGCGGCGGCGTTTCTCTTCGTCCTCCTCCTCGGTCGCCTCGGCGCCGAAGCCGAGCACATCGACCGTGATAAAGGAAGGGTTGAAGCCCACCAGGGAATTCTTCATGTCCTGGGCCAACTTCTCGGCATCTTCTGAATTCTTCGCGATGGAATCAGTCACGTCACCCGCTGCCTTACCCGCATCGCCAATATTGCCAATGCCGGACACGCTCAAGCCGCTGGTATCCACCGCAGTGGGCACACCTATGGACACGCCGACCGCAACGATATTGTCGGCGCCGACCACCCGATTGGCGTCGATGAACAGATTGCCCGAGGCGCGAACGCCGGCATCGCCCGCGTTCACCTCGCCGTTCGGCGCGATCAGATAGGTATCGCCCCGGTTGATGACAGCGCGCGCCAGCAATACTCCGATGCCGGAGCCGGAAATCGAGCTGCCGATATCCGACTTCGTATAGCCCTTGTCGTCGGTGGTAATAGTGGGCGGCGGCGTAGAGGACACGGTCTTGGCGCCCTTGCCAGCGTCCACGTCGCCATCCGCGCTGTACAGGAATATGTCGTCGCGCAACAGATACTCGCCGCCGGAGCGATCCAGTGTCGCTTCCCAGCCCAGTGTGAATACACGCGAAGTATTGACCAGGAAATCGCCCTGTGAGTAGGAACTGATGCTACCGCCGTTGACGGTGTATACCCCGAACGTGGAGTCCGCGCGCCAGATGTCCTGTCCATTCCCATCCGTCGACAGATCCACCTTCTCCGCGTTCACCAGGCCAACCACCGCGTTGCCGCCCGGCGTCAGCATGTCAATATTGCTGGCCTGCTCGGTCCGCACCTGGCTGTAAAAACCGTTGAAATTGCCAGCGTAACCACCGGCTGGCAACAGCGCAGCGATCGCCTTGTCGGCTCGGCCCGCGTAGCCCAGATCGGCCAACACGTCGTAACCGGCCACGCTACTGTTCGCCTCGCTCAAGGCCGCCGCCCGGTCGAAGAATCGGGCGAAATTCTCCAGGCTGGAAACCGATATCCCCGCGCTCGCCAGGGTTTCGAGGAACCGGCCGGCTACGCCAGACTCGTCGACGGTGTTCAGGTTGTTGAGATCGAATCCCAGTGCAGCGAGCTGCTTCATCAGACTGGCCTCATCGGCGGCCTGTTGCAGCTCGTTGTAATAGAGAAGCCTTGCCGCCTTGCCGCGCTCGGAGGCGACGCCGCTGTTCAGCAAGGCATCAAAAGTGTCCTTGGCCTTCTCGTATTCGGCCGCTGCCGCTGTCGCCATTTCCGCCCGGTAATTGGCGTCTTCCAGTTTTGCCAGCACCTCCGCATAGCTCAAGGCCGCGTTGTCGGGATCCAGCAGCGCCTGGCGCAGGCGCTCGTAGTCCAACAGGCTGGCGTAGTAGTCTACCTTGGCCGCCCCGGTATTGTATTTGGCCAGGAAGGCCTCGTAATCCGGCAAACGGACCCGGGTATTGCCGTCCGCATCGACCTCGGTGCCCATGCCGGCCAGTAATACGATGTCCGCGCCACCGTAGTCAAGGTTGGCATTGTCCAGATTGCCGGTGGCGACGATGCCGGCCGACGTGCCGAGGTCGATATCGCGCCCGGCGACAACCTCCAGATAGCCGGCACCGCCGATACTGACGTTACCGCTGCTTACCAGCCGACCGCTTATGCGAGGCGCCGCATAGCGAATATCCCGTCCGGCGCGAAAAACGCTGGTCTGGTCGTCACCCAGGTTTTGCGCCACCACGCCGACATCGATGATGTCCCGTCCGGCCAGGAATTCGAAGGATTTTGGAAGCGTCAGACCGCTTCCGTCATTGCCAACGATATCGCCTCTCTCGGCATAAATGCGTACCGGATCGGTGTCGCCCGCATGCACGGGTACGGAAGCGTGTTGTTCCACAAAGCCGGAGTCCGGCGCTACGACATAGGTGATCCCAGGGTTTGTAACAGTCGACAGCACGGAAACCGATTGATCCGACATACTCACGATCGCGGGCTCACCGTCGGCGCCGAACTCCACGTTGCCGGCGGCAAGCAGATATAACTGCCCCTTAGCGGAAGGATGCATCCACAAACTGCGGGACACTTTCAAATCGCCGTTGGCCGCGACCGCCTTCAAGCTGCCGGGGTAGATCAAATACATGTTGCTGCTGGCGTCGTCCCCAGAGCCATAGACAAGCGTCACGCCATCGAGTACATCGCTTCCAAGATCGTCGTAAGTCATCTTATTGTTCAGCACGACATCGCCCTGGGCCGACACCATGTCCACGCCACTGTCCTCGCCATAGGTGGAAAAGTAACTGGACGATTTCTTGGTCCCCAAAATGGAACTGACTTTCGAGCCCATGGGCGCCACGGTCGGGTTGAAAGCGCTCTCCAGAGTCAGGCCCGCGCGGGCATTCACCTGGATCGCGGCATCGCCCAGCGCCAGCAGCAGATTCTTGTCGTCATCCTCGGACATTGCCCCGATGACTTCTCCGGAAACCACCCGGCCCTCGCCCTGCTGCACGTAAAAGACCGCGCTGCGGATATCGCTACCGGCAACTACGCTCAGATCACCGCCGCCGGTTTCCACGATATCCGTGCCAATGTCCGCTGTCGCGTAATCCCGGCCGGTCGTAGGCAGGGAAACGGAAAGATTCTCGATGTCCCCGCCGGCCCTGACGCGCACGTCGCCACCGCCCAAGGCGCCGACGCCCTGGTTGAAATAACGGAAATCGATTCCCCAGGACAGCCCGGTGGTGAGGGTGTCGTTCGTTTCGTACCCGCGCCGCACCAGCCACTGGTTCATCAATTGGACAACCTCGGGGGCGTGGATGTCATCACCCGCCGTGATGCTGATAGAGCCGCCGTCCACGGTGTTGTAGGCCTTATATAAACTGTCCGACGGCTTTGACGCACGCGAATCCGCGGCCTCCGCTTTGCCAGCGCTATAGACGACCGATGCCGCGTTGTAGCTACCGTTGCTCTGGGACGAATCACTATAGGCCCCGGAATAGACCAGGCCGATCTCGCTATCACCAGCGGCGGCCATCTGGATGGAGCCGGTTCCGGTGCGGATCAGCTTGCCACCCTTGAGGACGAAATCGCCGGTTGCCGCTTCGACATTGCGTTTGACCGCCATCGGATCAGCCGCGGACAGATCGCTGCCGGCCACCAGGCGATAGGACCAGGAATCGCCGCTATCCAGCGTCGTCCCCGTGGCACTGTTGAAGCCATCGCTCAAGCTGCCTTCGATCAGCAGATTGCCCGCCGCCCGCAGAGTCAGCACGCCAGGTTCCCCACCGGAGACGGCGGTGATGGCACCCAGGTCGTAGTCGTTGCTGAATTTCAGGTCGCCCGAACTACGCACCTCGACCCCGGCCCGCGCGTGAAACACGCTGTCGCCGCCCAGAACGCTGCCACCCAGCCGTGACTCGGACATACCTGAGGTACTCGTGTAGGCCGCGATATCGGTCTTGATGGCGTTCATCTGGGTGGTGCCCACCGTGCCGTACTCGAACACCTGGTTGCCGATCGCCTCGATGAGCGACGCGCCGCTGATCATGGTGCCGACCGCGCCCTTCTCGTCGTTGTCATCGTACACGCCATAGCTTTGCGTGATGCGCGCGTCCTGGCCGCTGGCCAGCCGGGGCGCCTGCAGATGCACGCGCCCGCCGACGGACTCGGTGGTGCGGCTGTCGTCCGTCAGGGTGCCATTCACATCGATCTTGGAGCCGTTTTCCAGCACCAACGCACCCGCGTAATCGTCGGCGTCGGCATAGGCTTTATCCATGCCGCTGATCAGCCAGACCTCACCGCCCCGCTCTTCCTCGCCGGTCGCCGAGGCGTCGATCCTGGCGCCATCGCGCAGGTACAATTCCTTGCCGGCCGCAGCCATGACCCAGCCGCCGCCGGAAGCCTTCGCGTCGATCGTGCCGGCGATGTCGACCAGCCCGGCGTCGGCGGACAGGTTGACCCGCTCTGAGGCAATGGTCTTGCTGGCCTGGAGCACCAGATCGGCGTTGCGCAGGCGCAGGCTGAATTCCTCAGCGAAGCCACTCGACCTGTCGAGCAGGTTGGTCAGCCCGCCTGTCATCGTACTGGCGTCCACGACCAGCGCCGCGCCCGTGGGCCGGCGGGAAAGTTCGTCGTCGGACAGGCTGCCCGAGCCTGAATCGGGCTGGACGACATCGCCTCTCAACTCGCCTTCCAGGTTGAAATTGCCGCTGGCATAGATGCTCAGCGTGCCGGCATCCGCGCTGCCCCTGCCGTCGTATTCCGGGTCGCTCGATTGTCCGCTGGTCAGCAGATCGCGACCACTGACGTCTACCATGGCGCCGGTGGCGATGTTGACATCGCCCGCACCCGCCTCAAGTTCGGTCAGTCCGCCGGCGACGTAAACGTTGACGTAGTCGTCCACACCGTGGAACTGGCGTACCACACCACCGGTGAATATCTTCGAATCGGTCACCAGGTTGAGATCGCCGCTTTCAGCCGTCATGGTCAACCAGCCGGCCGGCATCTCGATGTTGCCGCCGTGGTCTATGCCCTGGTCGCCGATGAACGACATCCGCGCACCTAGCGGCGCCTTGCCCAGTTCGGGCAGGGCTTCGCCATCCGTCGCCACATAAGTCGCCGTGGTCAGCTTGCCACCCGCCGTGAAAGTCGTATCGCTGCCGTCGTAGCCGACGATGCGCTGGGCGGTCATATTGAGATCGTTGGACACCCTCAGCCCGCCTTCTCCATCCTCGAAGCCGCCGATTTCGCCGCGCGCTGTCAGCGTGACCGTATCGAAGCCAGCCGTTTCCACGACCCCGTCGCCGAAATAGATGTAGTCGGCATCGACTTCCAAGGCACCCGTACCGGCGGCCCCGCCGGTATCGAGCGCAGTGCCGTCGGCATTGGCGAAGCTCACCGTGTCGGCCTCGATCTTCAGGGTGCCCGTCTCCTTGCCGGCGAAACCCGCGCCCTGCAGGGTCAGGTTTGCAGTATCGGTGCTACCCAGGACAGCATCGCCGTAGACATCAAAGTTGCTATAGCTCTTGAGGACGATCTTCTCGGGATTGCCAAGGCTGTCCAAGAGTTCGTTGGTGACGAATACGCCTTCCAGAATATCGGTGACCTCGCCCAAGGCAATCCGCGTGGCGCCGAGCTGCAGGGCGCCGTGCTCGCCCAATTCGACCTTGCCCAGATTGAAGGCGGTATAGGTGGCGTCCAGGTTGACGCTCTTCTCGCCGGACACCAACGCGTTGGCGGCAGTGTAAAGACCAGCCGTCACGGCACCGGTACGACTTACGTTCTTGCGCACCACGCCGCGCAGCGCCCCGCTGGAGGCCCGCACCAGCACGCCGTCGCCGGAGACGCCGGCATCGTTGTCGCCGAACACCAGCGTCTCGTTGGACAGGTCGCCCTCGCCTTCGCCCCGGACTTCGCTGCCCTCGGCCAGGGTGATGGCCCCCCTAGATACCAGCATCACTTCGGGAGCGGAGAGCGGCTTGTCCGCGCTGGTTTCGACCAAGACGGCTTCGGCCACCTGGTTGACCTTCAGGATCGAAGCGTCGCCGTCGACGGCCTCGCGCGTGCCGCCGATCATCAGGCTGTCCACGTCGTAGCTTGCGAGCTTGTCCACGTTCAGCACCAGGTAGTCATCGGCGTCGGCTACGGACGGCGCGCTGCCGTCAGTGATCGCGATCTTGCTGGAAGCGATATCCAGTTCGCCGCCCAGACCGCTATCGGGCTTGCTGAAATCGAGAGTTCCATCCAGGGCCAAGCGGCCGGCGCTGACGCTCAGGCGGCCGGCGTCGGCCACCAGCCTGGGCACGGCCAGTTCGTAGGTCCTGTTGATGGTGGGGACGAGCGCACCCATGCGGTAGTCGGTGATCTCGGAGCGGCCGCTGAGGGTCTGGCTGTCGAGCGTCTCGCTGCCGATGTTGAAGCTGAAATCCGCGTTGGTCGCCACCACCGCGCGGCTCGCGACCTCGAAGCCGGACCAGCGGTGCGCCCCGGTGTTGGTGCTGCCCAGGGAGGTCTTGTAACCAGCCACCAGATAGGATCCATCCAGGCGGCTGATATTCTGGCTCGCCGTCATGTCCGTGGTACCCGCCACGGCGCGCACCGCATAGGCGCCAGGCAACATGGCATATTGCGCTGGCAGGATTGCGTAATAGCCGGCCTCGATGCCCAGTTCGGGAATCGCCGCCAGGTAGACGGATTCGCCCGCCTGCACCGATTGCGACACGCCGGTCCGGGCGAGACTATTGCTGGTCGAGGTGTAGCGGTACTGGTTCGCCTGGTAATCGGCGGCCGCGAAGGCCACACTGTAAGCGCCGGCCGGAACGATGGCGAACACGCCTTCGGCCGCAAGGTAATTGCTGCTGCCGCCGGCGCCCGATGCGAACTCGTTGCCGACCAGATCGCCACCGCCGGACATGTCCACTGTCGCCGCTTCCTGAACATTGACCACATCGCCCGACAACACGATGCGCTTGGTCGGTATATCGACGATTTCGTCGCTGCCGGAGTAGATCGTCCTTGACACGGCCGTGCCGTCCGACTTGTGGAAATCGTAAACCCAGGTGGCACCGTTCACCACCCGGCCGAAGGAGATGGCCAGGCCGTCGGTGGACACCGAGGTCAGGCTGCCCGACTCCAGCGTCAGCGTGGAACCGGCATCCAGGGAAATCGAGCCGACCGGAGCGCGCAGCACGCCCGCCTGCGTGATGTTGTCGGCTGTAACAGCGATGCTGCCGCCGGCGGCTTGGGGCGCATAGGGGATGTACAGGTCTCCATTCGGATGATGCCAGCCGGCGAAGCTGATCTCCCCGGCCGGCTTGATGCTTTCCAGTACGTATTCGCTCAGAGTCGCGGCATACGTTTGGGCCCCCTTGATGGTCATGTCCCCGGCCGTGCTGAGCTTGCCTTCGGGCGTCAGCGTATCGTCGTTATCGACATCGACTACGCCGACCAGACGCACATCGCCGGTACTGGTCAGGTTGGTCTGTTTCACACCCTGGAGCGCGAAAGCGCCGGTCAGGTCGATCAGGTCTGCGGTGACGTTCAGCACACCCTCGCCCGTCGTCGCGGCCTCCACTTTCGACTGCTTGATCGGATCGCCGTTGCCGAGGTTGACGTATAGGGCCTTCAGAGTCACCCCCTCGGCTGCATCGGCCAGTTCGATATTGGGCGTGTCGATCGTCAGGCTGCCGCGCGGTGCGATGGACATCGAATCCTTAAACACGATGCGGTCGCCCGCCTTGAGTTCGATCGTGTCGAAATTTCCCAGATGCGACGCCGACACTACCCCGCTGGCGTCGTCGGCATCCTGCAGGGAGGCACCCGGAGCGGTCAGGTAATCGGGCGTGGCGCCGCCGGAATCGGACGAAATGAACAAACGATGCGGGTAAAGCTCGCCGGTGCCCGGGTCGGTCGGATAGGTGGCAATCGTGAGCTCATCCGACAATACTGCACGGTCCAACTCGATGCGCAACGTGCCGGCTTCAGCCTCGTCGGCCCCGCCATTCGCCTTGAGAACCGCGCCACCCTGGAGGAACAAGCCCTCGGAGGCCGCAAGCCGGATCGTGCCGCCGGCCGACGGTAACGCGGTGCGGACGTACTTGACGCCACCGCTCGCATCGTCGGGCAGGTCGAGATTGCCGACGGTTCCCGAAGCATCGATGACCGCCCCCGTTTCCGCCACGAGGTAGCCGCCGGTCAACACCGAAATGCTGCCGCCGTCCAGCACCTCGCCCTGGAGCAACCCGTTGCCGGCCCGATAGGTCCGAGCAATCCCAGCCACCGACAACGAGGCATCTGAGCCCAGCCAGACTGAGACATTGGGGGCATACTCCCCGCCGGACGCACCGGCCTTGAGCATTATTGAACCACCGGGCGCGGAGAGATCGCCCTCGATATCAATATTGCCCGCCGACAACGTCAGGGCGGCAAGCGCATCCAGGTCGATGCTCGCCCCCTTGCCCACGGTCAGATTGTAGGCGGCTGCCAGGCTTAAATCCGCGGCAGAGCGCACCGCCTGGATCTCCTGATCCTTGTCCAGCCATTCAGCCTGGGAGAAACCGGCCAGATTCGATCCGGATTGACGCACGAGCCGGCCGGAAGACACGACGCGTGTATAGGCACGCGGCGCCACGCTGGCGTTGTCGGCCACCGTCAAGTCGCCCTGGGTACTCCTGACCGAGTAGCCGGAAAACCCGCCATGGGTGAAGAAATTCTCACCGAGGCGCAACTCCGATGCCACCGCGGTCTGCTCACCGCCGATTTGAACATCCGGGTTGGTCTGCATGGTCAACGTGCCGCCCTTGCCAACCTTGCTGGCGGACTCAAGCACGCCGTAGCTTTGCAACGCACCGGCCAGGGAAAGGGCCTTGCCCATCAGGCTGATATTGCCGCCCTTGCCACCCTTCATGGTCTTGCCGTCGATCTTGAGCCAGGCGCCCGCGCTAGCGTCCAGCAGACTGCCTTCCCCCAGGCTGAGGTCACCGAGATCGTTGGCGCTCACGCTGATCGTCCCGCCGTCCAGCGCGACCGCCTGGTAGCCTGCCTTGATCCGGCGGTCGAGGTAATCGTTGGTCCACTGGCCGGCCGTCCTGATCGCGCCGTCGATGGCGATATGCTGGTTGAGCGTCAGCGCATCCATGCCGACCAACGCGCTGGCCGTGTTGTATACACCATTTTGCGAAGTCAGACTGACCGCGCCGCCAGGGGCATCGATATTGCCGTCGATGTCGATCTGGGCGCCCGTCAGGGTGACTGAGCCGCCCACGCCCATATCCAGCTTCTGGCCGGTGGCCAGTTCGATGGCGTTGTTGGTGTAAATCGAAAGATGGCCGATGCCGTTTTTCTTGAGCGCTTCCGGATCCAGGACGATCTCGCGCATCGCCGGGTTCAGGTCAATGTCACGGCCGAGAGCTGCCTTCTGCTCATCGCTCAGCGCGACCCAGAGGGAGGCGTCGAAATCCGGGGCATCGTGGCCGGGCTCACCGAAACTGACCTTGCTCATCAGGCGGTAGTCCTGATTGGTGCCTGCATCCACCGTCTGTGCGAACCCGAGTATGAGTTCGCCCGCCTTGGGCAGGGCATCGCCGGTACCGCCACGCTGGTAGCGCCCGGCGACGGTATTGCCCTTCACCGTGCCCTGCAGGGCCGCGACCGGCGCGACGATCCTCAGCGAACCGGCGTCCTTGCCCTCGACATAGCCTTCCTCGTGAATCGTCTTGTCCGCCCCCAGGCCCGAATACAGCCGATCCGCCGTCGCAGTGGCAACGTCGTACAGACGACCCTTGTAGAGCAACTGGCTGGTGGTAATGTCGCCGCCCTGGTATTCGATGGAGCCACCGGAGAAATCGATGGTCGCACCCTCCTTGACCACCACGCCGCCCTCGGAATACAGGTTGACCGTGCCACCGGCGGTGCTCTTCTCGTCGATTTTGCGACCGACCTGGGCGATATAGCCGGAGGCGTCGGCCAGGGCCGTGCCTTTCCGCGTCACCGTCTCGCCGTTGACGTCCACCGTGGCACTGTCGCGGATGTCAACCTTGATCTTCTTGCCATACAGCGGGTTGGTGGCGTCGCCATACATGGCCTCGTAGAAGGCGTTTTCGCTGCCGTGCAGCAGGGGTGAATCGGCCAGTTCGGAACCACGCAGTTCCACCTCGACCACGTTGCGCTCCATCGCGATGGGTACGGCGTCCACGCCGCTCACGTCGATACGCGCGCCATCGTCGACCTGAACGCGACAAACGAGGCACAAGCCCTCCGCGTTATTGGACTGCAACAAAAAAGACTGGGAAGACTCCTTGTCGATGAGATAGGCATTCGGGTTTTCGCTGCCGCCGCGCGCGAACAAGGTGATCTCGCCGCTCGGCGCCACCAGGGAGGCGCCCCCCTGTACCCAGACCGTCTTGCCCTGGGCGAATATCACCGACCGGGTGAAAGTCTGGCCGTCCTGGATGACGTCGTCCGACACAAAACCGAACAAGCCGCTCAGGTCAGATTCACCCCGATAGTAGGCATCCACCTGAGCCTGGGTGATTTTGCCGGCCGCGATGCCGGCTTCTACCTTGTCCTCGTCCAGGGCCGGCATGACGGCGGTGCGGCTGTTCTCGCCGAACACCACCTCCCCGGTTGCGTTGGCGGCGGGCCTGTTATTAAGGATCGCGTCCGTTGCAGCCGGGTCGATATACTGCGCCTTCAGGTGGATGGTGCCGTTGACGTTCACCGTGGTCGTAGCGGTGGCTGTCCCTTCCTGCTTGACGATGGCGCCGATCAGCGTGACGTCGCCGCCCGGCCCGGCCGAAAGCGTGCCCAGGTTCCGGGCCGTGCCGCCGCTTTCCACCGCCACTACGATGCCGTTCAGCAGGCTGTCGGACTCCCCCTTTTCCGGTGTGTGGATATAGGCCTTCCGGCCGGCGGCCAGCAATATCTGGCCGCCGTTGGTCTCGATGGTGCCCCGGTTGGTCGCATCCGCCCCCATCAGAATGATCCGCCCCCCCTGCCTGGAAGTGATATAGGCACCCTCGGCCACCTCCACCAAACCCAGTGCTGAGCCCAGATCCAGTTCGCCCGTGCTGTTGTAGTCGGCACTGAAAGCGGCCGTTTGGTTGGCGGCGCCGCGATAACCGGACAGGAACAGGGCGTCGTCCTTGATATCCAGCGTCGAGGCCACCAGCGTGTGCAGGTTCACCTGCGCGCCCTTGTCGAACACGATGCCGTTGCGGTTGATGACGTACACCGCTCCCGTAGCGTTCATCGCGCCCTGAATGACGCTGACTTCACTCCCGGTAATGCGGTTGAGCGTGGCCGAGGTCACGTTGGGCTGGTTGAAATTGACCGTCGCGCCCGAACCGATGTTGAACTTGTTCCAATGAATGATGCCGGCCTGGCTGGCCTGATTGATGTTGAGCGTGTTGCCGCTCTGTGCGAAACCGATACTGCCATGCTTCACCACCGGATTCTCCGGCAGCGCATTGGCTGCCATATCCGCCCACGCCGGAGTAGCCAGCACCACACCGGCCAGCACCATACCGGCCAGCGCCCGTGCCGAACCGCTCGCCGTCTTGCCGCGACCACGCGCCGTTTCGGCGGCAGGAACCTGCATCCCTAAAGTCGCGTTGAATACCAGCCGATAACGGTTGCGGTTCATGGTGTTCTCCTGTCAGGGCCGGCATCTTATTTATGCGACCGGCGTCCTGTCTTGTTTGGTTACATTAATTTTCGAGTGTTACTTACTGGTTACATCACGCATGAGTCGATCGGCTTATGGCCGCGCGTAATTACGCCACCCAACATCTCACGCATAAGCGCATAGGATGGGCGTAGCCCACGCGGTACACACGTCCAGCCACCCTGCGCCGGCGGACAAAAACAGCTGTACCTGCTCCGCCCCATCACCACTCCGCGCCCAGGCGAAAATGGATCCGGCCATCCCCTGCTTCCACGCCGCCGGCATCTTCCAGCGGCCAGGCGTAATCCAGCGCACCGCTGACGTTTTTGGCGGCGCGAAAGCGCAGACCCATGCCCACCGAGGCGAGATCGAAACGGCTTTCCTGCAGCGCGGTTGCTTCCAGATAATCCAGTCGGGCCGCTTCGGCAAAACCGAGTAGTCGCAGCTCGTTCAAACCCGGCGCCCAGGTACCGGCCAGCGACGGGCTGCTCAGTTCCAGTCCTACGCGCCAGCCCCGGTCACCCAGCGCGGCCGATTCGGGATAACCGCGCACCGTGTCGGCGCCGCCCGCGGCCATCTGCTCGTTGGAAATCAGCGGCGAATCGGTTAATTGAGCAGACACGTTTCCCGCCAGGCTGATGCCATTGCCGAAGCTATGGCGATGGCGGAAATCGGCTTTCAGATAGATGAAATCCGCGCGCGCACCGGTACGCTTGGCGGCAAACTCGGCGGTATCGCTCACCACGTCGCGCAATGAAAAGACGGTGGACAAGCCCAATTGCGCCTGATCCTGTTCCCCGATCAAGCTGATGTCGTAGCCCAGCGTAAACGGCAGGTAGGTGATCGGCAGGTTCTGGTCCTGCGACGTGCCAAGCAGCACCGAATCCTTGTAGTCCTTGTAATCCACACCCAGGCTCAGCGAATGGAACAATCCCGGTCGCGGGCGTAGCGGCAGAATGTAGCGCAGGCCGAAGATGGTGCCCTTGCCCAGCGAATTGATGCCGCCCACCGTGGTCACGTCGGTGTCCGAGACCACCGCATAGGCCGCCAGCGTATTGCCCGAGGCCAGCGGCGCAACATAGGCTGCCACCAGAACTTTGGATTCTTCAGGCGCTTCGGGTGCCACCTGGAAATTGAGATTAAGGCTATGCCCTTCCTGCCACAGATTGTCGTAGCGTACCGCGGCGCTGAGACGGGTTTTCGTGGTGTCGCGGCTGTAACGGTCGTTCACCTCCACGCTGGCGTGCAGCGGAAGCTGATCGTCCACCTTCAGTTCGGCCTCGATAGTGCCGGGAATACGGCCCGCGCGCAGCACCGGCGTCACCCGCCGGCCCGCATTGCGGTTGAGATCGCTCAGCTCTTTCTGCACCGTGTTGAAATTGGGCACCTTGCCCTCTTCCAGTTCCGCCGCCCCGGCCTTGATGGCGCCCAGCGAGTAGTAGCGCGAGCCGCTCACCTTGAGCCGCTCGACCTTGCCTTCGGTCACCTGCAGGCGCACTTCGCCGCCCTGCACCTTCTGCTCGGGAATGTTCACGAACACGGTGAGGTAGCCGGACGCGTGATAGGCCTTTTCCAGCGCCTCGCGCGCCTGTTCCACATCGCCGATCGTTTTCTGCTCGCCCATGAAGGGGTACACCACTTCTTCGATGCGCGACGGCGGCAGGGTGGTGTTGCCTTCGATCACGTATTCCAGAATGTCGAAGCGATTGGCGTCCTTGGCCGGCATGGCCGGCGGTGCCGTCGCTTCGGGCGCGGCATCGCGCGGCGCGGCATCCGCGGGCCGAACGGCAGAATCCGCACCGCCAGCAGGATCCGCCAGTTCTTCGGCAACGGCGCCGAGCGGCACCGTCAACAGGAGGGACAGCCCGCACCGGGCCGCGAAGCGGGCCAGCCAGACTGTAATAAATTCAGTTTGTCGTTGTCTCGACATAGGGATAAACAATTGCGCCTGTCAATTCAGCAAAAAAGCCATTCCCCGCTCACGCGGGGAATGGCGTACTACGTTATGTCAGACGGGATTGCCCCGCCCGTTACCGCTCAGCCGATCACTCGAACAGTTCGAAGGCCTGGCAGGAGTTGCCCGACTGGGTGCCCTTGTGCACGCGGTTGGGGACGAGGCTGTGGCTGGAAGTGCCCGGCACGACGAAGATGCCGGTCAGCGGCGCCACCTTGACGGGGTCGCCCATCAGGCCGGTCATCTTGCCCAGGTAGGTCTTGGCGTCGGCGGGAGCGTCGTTGCGGTAGGCCATGACCGCCTCGAAGGCAAAGTCGTAGCGGCCGTCGACCACGGACTGGCGCTGGCCGACATCTTCGCGCGGGTTGACGTTGTTCAACTTGACGAAGTGCCAGTCGCCGACGGTGCCTTCGGTGCCCTTAACGCCGTCGGTGTTCTCCAGGGAGATCACGCCGATGGCCCACTCGTTGGCAACGTCGCCGTTGGAGTGGGTGACGCCCTTGGCGAAGGCGGTGTCGTCGATGTTGTTGTTGCGGCGGCTCAGGCAGTTGACCACGTCGCCGGTGCCACCGTTCTCGATCACGGCCATGCCGTTGCTGCCGTCAGCCGGGTAGTCGGCGGCGCGCACGGAATCCAGGGCGCCAAAGGTCGGGCTGGCCTTGGCGCAGGGGAAGCCCAGGAAGTGGATGTCCATGGAGGACTGGGTACCCGAGGTGGTGACGCGGCGGCACAGGTTGATGGTCTTGGTGTCGGAACCGAAGACGGCCGGCAGGATCGGGGACCAGTCGAGTTTATAGCCACCAGTGGCGGACAGGATGGAAGCGAACTGCTGCTTGGCGATGCTGGGCATGCAGGCGTCGGTAGCGGTGTCGCCGATACAAGGGCTGCCTGCGCCGAACTGCTGCTCTTGCAGGGCCAAGTACAGCTTGGTGGTCACGCCGATGCCGAAGCCCTGACCGGCGAAGCCGGCCTTGGTGGTGTAGCCGCCGACCACTGCGGCGGGGTCGAACTGGCCGCGGCCGATGGCTACCTTTTCGTCCACGTCGGAGAAGCCGCCGTGGGCGTCAACCAGCTTGGTGGCGCAGGTCTTGGCGGTGGTGTCGCAGTTGGCGGGGTCCAGCACCTTGGTCTGGGCGTGGCGCATCAGGGCGCGTTCGAAGGTCTCCAGGGAGCCGTCGGCGTTGTTCTTGGTCAGGAAAAGCTTGGTGCTGGCGGCCAGGCCGGAGGAGGCGTCCATGCCGGCGGAGCAGAACACGCCGGAGATCTTTTTGTCGGCGCCTTCGTAGTAGACGTCGCCGGTGTGGCTGGCGCACATGTACTTGGCCACGTCTTCGACGGTCTTCTTCAGGGCAGTGGCGCCGTCCAGGTTGATGACCAGGGTGGGAGCCAGGTCGACGGCGTTGGCGGAACCGGCGGCCAGTGCGATCACGGCCAGGGCGATTTGATTCAGTTTCATTTGAAGCTCCTTAAGATAGTTAGCGATTGGCTGCCAGCTTTCGGCTGTCAGCCAACAATCAAAAATTTACTGCTGTTGCGCCATCAGCCAGCCGAAGGCACGCCGACGACTGCCCGCTCAGCTGACCGCTATCAGGCGTTGTTGCGGCGGCGAACCATGAAGCCGACCAGGCCCAGACCGGCCAGCATCATGGCGTAGGTCTCGGCCTCGGGCACGGCGGCGACGGCGTAGTTCAGGCTGCCGGCACCGACAGTCCACTGACCAGCGGCCTCGGTGTAGTTGATCGGGGTGAGTGTGGATGTGGCACCGCTGTTAGACATGAAGCCGAAGTTGGCGGCCTCGTTGGCATCGGCAAAGGTTCTGAAAGGCAGGTTGTTCTGCATTTGATCGGCCACCGTTGCATACCAGTAAGTCGCGGTTTCAGCGCTGGAGGAATAGGCGGAACCATTGGCCACGGTGTTCATGTCGCCACCCAGGGTGCCGGTGTTGGTGTTCAGATTGCCCAGCAGGGTATCGGCCTTGTTGGTGGCAGCACCCATCTTGTTATTCTTGGTGCCGCCGATATCCGCAGCAGTAACTGCGGTGGAGGAAGTTACCCACATGCGGTCGCTGCCGGCGGCGGTGCCGGTGCTGTCGACGGCCAGCACGGCGAAGGTGGCGTTGTTCAGGGTGCCGCCGATGGCGCTGTAGAAGGCGGACCACTGGCTGTAGCTGGTCAGGTCGAAGGACTGGCCCAGGTTGGCATTGAAGCTGTCCATGGCGATGCCCAGGTCGCCCACGAAGGAATAGCCGGCGGTGGTATCGGACACGACCATAAACAGCTCGCCGTTACCGGAGGTGGAGGTGCTGATGGCAGCGTTGGCGGAACCGGCGGCAACCAGCAGAGCGGCGGCGACCAGCGCGTTGAGTTTGAAGTTCATGTAGTGCTCCTCTTTTTAAAAAAAGACCCAGAAAGTAATGAAGCTTTCCGCCCCCCTGTGGGGCAGGCCTGCCGGTGCAGCGCAGGCCAACCGGAAATCGAGCCCGCCATGTGTGCGGACAGGGCAACTTTAGGGGGCGTGGATGACACGCGATAAGGAGAAGGAAAGGGGAAAACTGAGCCGGACGGCTCATCCGCCGGCACGCGCTTCAAGTTACAAGGGGTTCGTGGGTCAACCGTCTGCTTCGTTTTGACCCCGCATCCTGAAACGTGCAAACGAGCCCGCGTGCAGCGCGGGGGCTATTGCGCATCCACGCGCACGCCCTGAGCCCGCAAAAACCCCAGCGCGATGGCCTTGGCGACGGCCTGGCCGCGGGTGCGGACGACGAGCTTCTTCATCGCGTGGCGCAGGTGGTTTTTGACGGTGAGCATCGACAGGCCGAGGATCTCGGCGATCTCGTCGTTGGTCTTGCCGTCGCGCACCCAGGTCAGCACTTCGACTTCGCGCGCGGTGACGAGTCCGGCGGGGCGCTTGGTCTGGCTCTGAACGCGCGCCTCGTTGGCGAGCACGCGCGCCAGGGTGGCGAGCAGGTGCGGCAGCAGGATGTCGAGGTAGAGTTCGAGGCGGCCGTCGAATGGCGCGCGCACCCGCGAGAAGCCGGCATAGCCCTTGATCTGGCCGTTGATCCAGCCCATGCCGTGGAAGGCGATGTTCTTCAGTTCGAGATCGGCGAGCCGGGCGTGCCAGCCGCCCGGCTCCTCGGGCAGCGCCGCAATCAGGCGTGGCACGCCGGCAATCTGCCATTCCTGCGCCAGATGGTTGACCAGGCCGTCGCCCGGATGGATGACGCGCTGGTAATGATCGTCCTTGAAGTAGCGGCAGGCGGTGAAGCGCTCATGCAACAGATAGCCGCTTTCATCCGCCACCCCGCACAGCAGGATTTCGTGCGGAATGAGCGACTGCAGCGGGCCATGCACCCAGCTGAAGAAATGATGCCGCAGCGAAACCCGGCGCGAGGCGAGCAGAATGCGCGCCAGATGGCCGCATTCCTCGTTGCTTAGTTCGTTTGCGTTATGCATGAAGCCCCCTGTGGGCAGCGAGCATAGGCGCCCGCAATGACAGCGGCATGAAGGTTTTTTGAAAGACCGCCTGCGGGCGCGAGCCTCAAGGCGCAAGGTTCAGGCGAATAGCTTCAAGCCTGGCGATGAATCCATTTAAATCTTGTGTCTGCATCTAACGTGAATCCCGCGACTTGTTCGCTTCACACGCGCGTAATGCTGCGCGCCTATCGTTCCCGGTTCCGCATTCCCCTGTCCTCCCCTATGAGCCACGACGAATTGCGCCTTGAATTGGAACACATTCTGGAAAATGCGCGGCTGATGACGCTGCTGCAACCTGTGCTCGATCTGGTGGAGGGGCGGATGATGGGCTACGAGGCCCTGTCGCGCGGGCCTTCGAACAGCCCGCTGCACGCCCCGCAGGCGCTGTTCCGCGTGGCCGATCACCACGGCATGCTGGCCTCGCTGGACTGGGCCTGCATGCACATGGCACTCAAGACCTTTGCGCAGCTGGATTTGTCGGGAAAGCTGTTCGTGAATCTGTCGCCCAGCAGCCTGCTGGACGCCAGTTTCGCGCCGGACGCGATACTGGCAGCGCTGGATCAGGTCGGTCTGACCAGCAGCCAGGTGGTCGTCGAAATCACCGAGAACGCCGCCGCGCTCGACTACGGCGCGCTGCGGCACGCCGTGTCACTTCTGCGCGCAGCCGGTATCGAAGTGGCCATCGACGATCTCGGCGAGGGGTTTTCCAGCCTGCGCCTGTGGTCGGAACTCAAGCCCGCCTTCGTCAAGATCGACAAGCATTTCATCGCCGATATCCACCAGGACCCCCACAAGATCCAGTTCGTGCGCTCGATCAGGCAACTGGCCGAAGGCGCCCACTCATATGTAATTGCCGAGGGCGTGGAAAGCCAGTCCGAACTGGCGGTGCTGAAAGATCTGGGCATCCGTTATGCCCAGGGCTATCTGATCGGCCGTCCCTCGCCGGTGCCGATCCGGCTGCCGTCGCGCGAGGTGGCCGCCTGCCTGCAGTCCGGCAAGGTCAGCGTCTTTCCCGCGCCCCGGGGGCGCGACGTCCTGCATGTATTGGCCGGCAAGCTGGCCGTTTCCGCACCGTTCGTCACGCCGACGACCGCCAGCCAGGATGTGCTCAAACTGATGATGCAGCATCCCGAACTGCATGCGGTCGCGGTGGTGGACCAGGATATTCCGGTCGGCATCATTCACCGCCCCGTCGTGTTCGACCGATTCATCAGCCTGTACGGGCGCGAACTCTTCGGCAAGAAGCCCTGCCTGGATTTCATGGACCCCGAACCGCTCATCGTCGACAAGGCCACGCGCATGACCGAGCTGTCTGAACTGGTGGTCAAGAAAGGCAAGACCGCCTTCACCCAGGGCTTCATCATTACTGCCGAAGGGCGCTACCTGGGGCTGGGTTCCGGCTTCGACCTGATGCGCGAAGTCACCGAAATGCAGATCGTTTCCGCGCGCTACGCCAACCCGCTGAGCGGCCTGCCCGGCAACGTGCCGATCCAGGAACACATGGAACGTCTGCTCGCCAACGAACAGACCTTCGTCACCGCGTATTTCGACCTCGACCAGTTCAAGCCCTACAACGACGTCTACGGCTTCCGCCGCGGCGACAACATCATCCAGTTGCTGGCGCGCATCCTGCAGGAAAGCTGCATCCCCGAACTCGATTTCATCGGCCACATCGGCGGCGACGATTTCGTCGTGCTGTTCCAGAGCCTCGACTGGGATGTGCGCTGCCACGGCATGCTGGCGCGCTTCGATCGCGAATGCCTGGCCCTGTTCAACCCGGAGCACGTGGAAGCAGGCGGCTATTACAGCGAAGACCGGCGCGGGGCGATGGCATTTCACACCTTGATGACACTATCCATCGGCGCAGTGCTGGTCGACCCTACCAATTTCCATCAGTATCAGGAAGTGGCGCGCGCCGCCTCCGAAGCCAAGCGCATGGCCAAACGCATCGACGGCAGCAGCCTGTTCATCGACCAGCGCCGCATGCCCTTCGGGCGCAAGCTGGCCGCAGAAGAAGAACAGCTCGCAGCCTCCTGAGGCTGCGCGCAATGCACGCGAGTTTCAGGATTAAAGCGCAGGGTGGGCAAAGCCCTCCCTACGAAACCCGCCCTGATACGCTGTATCTGATTCCGATCATCCCGAGCCCTGCCAGCAGCATCAACCAGGCATGGGGCTCGGGAACCGGCGCCATGGCCGTTTCGACCCAGGGGATATAGGACGCCACCACGGTGCCGCCACCGATGGCGCCGAACAGCACATTGCTGCCGGGCAAGGCCGTCGTGCTGCCGTTGAAGGCGGCAATGCCGGCGATTTTCCACACACCGTTGTCGTTGACGAAAACCGGGCTGCCGGAATCGCCGCCAGCGAACTGGGCTTCGAGCGTCTGGCCCAATGTGAGATTGGCCGCGGCGTCCGGGCCGTACACGTTACTCGTGGCATCCGCCCCGTCGAAATCGAACAGGAAGACTTCCTGGGTCGATCCGCCGTCGTCGTCCGCCAGCAGTCCATCGACCTTGTTCTGCCCCACCCGCTTGACGGCGGCATTGGCGCCGCTGGTGACGCCGTTCACGCCATCGCCCCCGCCGCCGTAGCCCACCAGCGTCACGATCCTGCTCGCCAGCGGGCCGCCATACAAACCGTAAACCGGCACGCTCGCAGCGACGGGCACGGCGAGGCGGATCAGGGCCAGGTCGTCGTGCCAAATGCCGTCAGCCCCCGGCGTGGTTCCCGTAAATCCTTGAAACACGGTGATGGATTCCGCAGCGTAAGCCTGGCTGCCCGCTTCCGTGTTCAGCACGAACGACACCTTGTCGGGCGACGCGCCGCCAACCACGTGCGCTGCGGTCAACACATACCGGCTGCCGATCAGCGCCCCGGAAAACGTACCGCCGTTGACGCTGACCGCACCCACCCCGGCCCAGGGCGAAGCGGCAAGATTGGCATCGGTCAAGCCGCCGACGATGGCATGCGCAGGCAGTGAGACGAACAGAGCGAGACTGGCTGTCAAAAAGGGGTTCATGGCAGCCGGTCCTGAGTGCATGAATCCATTTGGATGCTTCGCAAGTGTTGCCTTGGGAGACGTCGCCACCCTGCACGGCGGGGTGGCGATACCCGGAATAAAAAGGCGAGCCGGTGGGCAGGCTCGCAAATGGGTTCGGACGATAAACCTGCCAAAACCCTCGGAGAAAAACGATGTATGCGCCCGCGTGAGCCGCATGACAACGATCGAATACTAACGAGACAAGATGAAGCCCGCCTTGCTGGCATCCTTCCCCTGCATGAGCCGATTGGCTCATGCAGGGGAAGGATGCCAAAAAAAGCGGCTCCCGAAGAAGCCGCAACGGAGTTTGCAGGAGAGACGTCCTGCTGCAGTTGCCCTGGTGGGGTGTACTTATGCCCCGCGGCGACGCAAAACCGTGAAACCGACCAGGCCCAGGCCGGCGAACATCATGGCGTAGGTTTTAGCCTCAGGAACCGGGGCGCTGATGCCATCGGGAGCATTCACAAAGCTCTCGCTGCCGCCATCGGCAAAGCTTTGCACATGCAGACCGATGCGCAGGTCACCCGTGCCGCCGCCATTCGGCAATGCCAGTGCGTCGATGACGCTCCAATAATCCTTGCCGGACTGGAGATCGAAGGTGATCGTGAGCCATTCCCTCGAAGTCACGCCATTCGGGCTGGCAGGCGGGTTGGAATCGGCGCTGAATCCCGCCGTGCTTGTGAATCCAGGCGTCAGATTGTTGCCGGCGGGAAGATTGCCGGGAGAGGCCAATTTCGAAAAATCAACAGTCGTCCCGGAGTCCGAGATAGACGAGATTCCAAGCAAAGCGCCGTCGTCGAAATAGACATCGGTCAACGATGAACCCGATGTATTGGTGAACCTGAATGCCACCTGATTGTTGCCCGATACGGCGACGCCCAGATCAATCACATCGACGGACAGGCTGGCCATGCCGGTCGCCACGTTCACGGAACTGGCCGAGGGATCGCCCACGCCGACGAAGCTGAAGGTGGTTGAAGCCGCAGCGAAGACGTGGGCGGAAAATGCCAGCCCGGACAATGCCAGTGCGACCGCCCGCAGGAATGGGACAAAATTCACGGAAGCCTCCCGAATAAAGCAGGTTCGACAATCAAGGTTGAATCAGGAGGAACCTAGATGGATCGGCGACGCAAAACCGTGAAGCCGATCAGGCCCAGGCCGGCAAGCATCATGGCGTAGGTTTTGGCCTCGGGAACAGCAGCGGTGGTGAAGGTGTAAATACCCTGCCCGGTACCTTCGCCATCCGCAAAACCGCGCACCATGAAATGGTAATCTCCGGCAGTCAGAGGCGCATCGACGCTGACCGAGACATCCAGCAGACCGCTGACGATATCGCCATCCAGCCAGGTGTTGGCCGCATTGAACAAGTCCAGCTTCAAGTTGGAGATGTGAAAGCCAAAGCTTCCCAAATCGAGGTCGACCGTAACCGCCGTACCTGCGACGGACGAATTGCCTACCGTGAAATTGTAGGTATCGGTGAAGTTGAAGGGTGTGGCGCCCGTGCTTGGCAGCGTGAACTCCGTACCTGCGCTTACGGTGGCGGTGTTGATGTAAGGCGTGGCACTGAGCGTGCCCATGTTGTAGGTGGTGTCGGCAGCGCTCGCGCTGGCTGCCATTGCACCAGCCAGCGCGAACGCCAGCATGGTTTGAACAAGTTTCATGTCGATCTCCAAAATAAAGCGGGCAAGCAGAACCATCCAAAGCGCGTGATATGACTGGCAACCGGCCGTCTACGCATACAACGCCTCTCCCAAGGCTGCGCAGATCCTGGTGTTCCGGCCCCGCCTCGCGACGGGTGTGGCTTTTGCAGTACGCTCGCAGTGTTGCGCATCGATGTTGCAGCAGGTGCTGCTCATGACGTGCCGGGCATGGCACGTTCGGGCCACATACCCGACGTTCGGACTATGTAAATTCAGCGCCGCTGTCATACGCCGCTCACCTTGCTGCGCGAGGATGGGAACTTTCTGGACAGAAGGGGGATGCCATGGACACGCGCGACACAGCACTGGAAGAGCAGGCCGATTTGCTGGCCGAAGAAGCCCTGAACGAACTCGGCGACACACCGCTCGACGAGCCGGATGAATACGCAGAGCAATGCGATTACGCGGGCTGCTACCCGTGGCTGAAGGACGTCATCTGCGCCCATCCGCACGACCATCCGGTCCAGAACGACGACGCTGCGGTCGAGGACACGGACTTTTACTGCTGACCGCTTCGCCCCCTGCCGGCGCTTCATTCCCACGCTCGCTTGGCGGCCACTGCGGCCGTCGGATTTCTTTACAGCACCGCCGACACCCGGCCTGATTCGGCCTTTGCCTGAAACAGCCGTTTCAAATCAATCCGATTGATATCAATCGCCTTTTCCCGTCACCCGGACGACAGGAACGGTCCTTGCGTGCCAAGCTGCCTGTTGCGGGCAGCCCGAGCGCAACGCAAAAAAAAGACCCGCCGTGAGGCGGGCCAAAGATGCGCGTGAACGCATTCGGTAAAACGTTCCCCCGGCATCGCCCGTTCGGGCAATGCCGTTCAGGGGTGGCTCACGCCTCGAGGCTGGCGGCTTGGCGCGCCATTATTGGTGTCGTTGATGAACGCATCATTTACTTCGATGTGGCACGCCGGCGCGCGGTGGCAGCGCCGACCAGGCCCAGCCCGGCCAGCATCATGGCGTAGGTTTCCGCCTCGGGAACGGCCTGGACGTACAAGCCGGACGAACTCAGCAGGCTCGCTCCTTCGGGCAGTACCAGGCTGTTGTCCAGGGATGCCAGGGTGAAATCCGCCATGCCGCCGTTCGCGGCGCTGACATTGAGCGTGGCCGTCAGCTGGAAAGCCTGGTCGTAGGCAAAGGTGAACTCGCCTTCAATATCCTGCGACAGCGTGGATTTGCCCTTGCCCGACAGGCTGGAGGTCTGGCTGAACAGGGTTTGGCTCTGGTCGGCTTCGCCGCACGAGTTGTACCAGTAGTAGCAATACGTGCCGGTCGAGTAACCGATATTCAGGCTGTAACCCGCCGATCCGTTCTTACCCGAAGCCATCACGCCGTCCAGCAGGGAAGCGAAGCTTGCCGTGCCCAGGCCGGTGCCGCCGGAAATCACGAACCAGTCGCTCCAGGTCGACGTGGCATTGGCGGAACTGCTGCCATTGTTGTAGTAATAGCCCGAGCCATTGCTGCCCTGAACCCATTTTGTTTCCGCGCGCGCCTTGAGCTGGGCGACTTCCGCCGAAGCCTCGGCGTGGTAGCCGTAGCCTTTTCGATTCAGCTCCAACTCCACCATCGAGCCATCCACACTTGAATCGTATTCGTTGAAATAGCCGCTGCTTGCGCCTACCGAATAGCTCATGCTGCCGCTCACGCTGGAGCTGGCCGAAGCAGAATTCAGGGCGATAGCAGAAGGCTGGATGAGAACCGGCTGGATAACGGGGTAAGGGTTTTCCACAATGAGCAGGTTGCCGGGGCTGGTAATGGAGATCGCTCCCGCATCCACGATACGGTCAGCGATCCCGCTACCCGTTGTAATCGTGCCTGCTTGGACACCGGCACTGGCCATCGCCAGACCCGCCATGAGCAGGGCTTGACGGACACCGACCTGTTTTACTGCTTTCACGCGCTTCATGATTTTCCTTTATTCAAGTGGGTTATCGGGCACAAGGATGTCAAGCCGGCTCTGCAGCCAGCCCCTTCACTGCTCTCCGCAAATTGATTGTTTTCAGGCGATGCGACGGCGTGCGGCGGCAAAGCCGACCAGGCCAAGACCCGCCAGCATCATGGCGTAGGTTTCCGCCTCGGGCACCGGCGCCGCCGCCACCATGACGGGGGTCAGGCCGACGAACTTTTTCTCCACGAACGCCAGCGAGGACGTTGCGCTGGTCGAGACCAGCAGCAGGTTTTCCACCGTTACGTTGATCGCGCGGGTGCTTTCCCACACGGACAGGTTGACCGAGGCCTGCGCAGCCCAGTTGTGGGCAGGCACACCCATCAGGTTGAGCGGGGAAAGCGACGCAATGGAAGCCGTGGTATCGGTCAGCGGCGCCGCGATGTCGAACACGCGCATCTGGCCGGCGACATCGGCCGTGCTGCCCGATCCCAGCAGCAGGTAGTCGCCGCGTTCGGCCAGATCCACGCTGTCGAACGACCAGCCGTCATGCGCGGCGACGTTGATATTGACGGTGTCGTTGGTCAGCGCGAAACCTGCGCCATTGAGCGACGTGGCCTTGAAATCGACCGGGGTGAAGTACAGCGTGTCGCCCGACACGGTGGCCGGCCCGAACAGGCCAAGCAGCGCATCGTCGAAAGTGAAATCGATGGTGTTGCCCGCCAGGGTGACGGATGCCGCGAAAGCGGCTCCGGAGAGGGCCTGGCCCAGCAGGAAAATGCCGGCCGCAAGGGTTTTCACGCGCCTCATGGATTGCTCCTTTGCTTGTCATGAGATCGGGATCGGCCGCCGGACCCCGCCGTCCGCGACATCACGCCCATCTCTGATCGAAACTTCAAAAACAGCTCAGCCGCAAGCTGCCCGCCAAAGCCGCCTGTCCAGGCGCAAAACGCCCGCACAAACAAGACTCAGCGCACGCCGGAGGAATCTGCAAAAAAAAATGCAGCGCCGTAACGGCGTGCGCATGAGATATCGCAGGGCAATCGCCCGGCGAAACAGAAAAGGTCGGGGCATGGGAGATACCCCTTCCAGGCGTCAAACCATCGACGCAGACTGCTATTCACGCGCACTGCTTGCTACTTTATTTTGTGCAGCTTGTCGGGCCGGGATGCCGGTTCTATCGTCCAGCCTGCCCCGCCCTGCTGCTTCTTCTTAACCACTTTTATTCGCCTTGCGGCGAGCCTTCCTGTCCGTTTTTCCGATATGGCGAAAACCGGGCCCAGGCGCACGTCGAAACGAAATCTGCAATAGGCAATGCCGCGCAGCACCGTCTCGGCGTGCGCGTGGGATATCGTTGAAAAATCCAACGATCACAGGACATGACAAACCCTGGGAGGGCGTTTGTCCGGACATCGAAAACAACCGATGTCCACTGCTTTTCACGCGCACTGCTTGTTGCTTTATTTTGTACAGCTATTGTTTTGTCGCGGTCCTTCGAATCTGTTGTCCGAATGGCTTCCTCGACTGTGATGAATCTTATCGGGACAATATTTCAGGGCTTCGCGTTGAAGTGCGGCCTGCGATGAGCTTATCGGCTCATGTGAAGGCGAGCCGGCGATCAGGCAAGGCGGCGCCGCATCGCCGCGAGCAGGCCTGCGCCGAGCAGCAGCAGCGCCCACGGTGGCATCGGCACATCGCCGTCGTTGCCGCCCTCGCTGGCCGCTGCCACGCTGAAGGTCTGCATCGCCGAGGGCGCGGCGCTGTACTGGCTGTCGCCCGGCTGGGTGGCTTC
>Ga0299912_10000645_pt1 | contig 28948 bp, 26 predicted proteins | sample RVTome_2_FD_207667 | JGI IMG/M metagenome (GOLD analysis project Ga0299912, IMG submission 207667) | Soil microbial communities from uranium-contaminated site in the Upper Colorado River Basin, Wyoming, United States - RVT95D214 (version 2) ... | reverse complement strand
ACGCCGACGCGGGCCGCCGCTATCTCGACTTCCTGGAGGAACACCGGGGCGAGGCCCTGTCCCTTGCCGACATGGCGGGCGTCGAAGCCGCCGAGGTGCGCGCCTTTCTCGCCTCCCGCCGCCTGGGCGCGCGGCCGCTGTCGCCCCGCTCGCTCAGCCAGACCCTATCCGCCGTGCGAGGCTTCCATGGCTTCCTGGACCGCCGCTGCGGCGTTCCCAACCCGGCGCTGGAGCTGGTGCGCGGGCCCCGGATCAAACCCTCCATTCCTCGCCCCGTGAGCGAGGATCAGGCGCGCGGTCTGATCGCCGAGGCGGACGCCGATCCGGACATCGAGGACTGGGAGCGCGCCCGCGACGCGGCCCTGGTGACGCTGCTCTACGGCTGCGGCCTGCGCATCTCCGAGGCCCTGTCGCTGACCCGCGCGGACGCGCCTTTGCAAAGTTCGCTCCGCGTGCTCGGCAAGGGCTCCAAGACCCGCATCGCCCCCGTGCTTCCGGCGGTGACCCAGGCGTTGGACGTCTATGTCGGCAAGTTGCCCTTCCCCCTGGCGCCGGGCGAGCCCCTGTTCCGCGCCAAGCGCGGCGGCCCGTACAGCCCGCGCCACGCCCAGGCCCTGATGCAGAAGCTTCGCGGGCGGCTCGGCCTGCCCGCCAGCGCCACGCCCCACGCCCTGCGCCACTCCTTCGCCACGCACCTGTTGGGCGCGGGGGCCGATCTGCGTTCGATCCAGGAGCTTCTGGGTCACGCCTCGCTGTCCACCACCCAGAAGTACACCAGCGTGGACGCGGCGGGCCTGCTCGCCGCCTATTCAAAGGCTCACCCGCGCGCCTGAACGCCCATGTGGGGCTTGCGGGGCCGGGCGCGAAGCAGTGCTACAAGGGCGCCATGCTTGACTCTCTCCTTGAGCGATGGACGCGGGGCGGCTGGCGCGGGCCGGCGCTGGCGGCGCTGTTGGCCTTGCTCGCCGCCCTGCCCGGTGCGCTGCTCATGCCGACCCTCGACCGCGACGAGGCCCGCTTCGCCGAAGCCTCGGCCCAGATGATCGAGACCCACGACGTCGTCACAATCCGCTTCCAGGACCAGCCGCGCTACAAGAAGCCGGTCGGCATCCACTGGATCCAGGCGGCCCTGGTCTCCGCCTTCTCCCCCGGCCAGGTCCACCACATCTGGGCCTACCGGCTGGCGTCCCTGCTGGGGGCGATGGGCGCGGCAGCCGCCTGCGCCTGGGGCGCGCAAGTGTTCCTTGGACCCCGCGGCGGCTTCCTGGCCGGCGCCGTGCTGGGCGCCAGCCTGCTGCTCTCCACCGAGGCGATGATCGCCAAGACCGACGCGGTGCTCTGCGCCTTCGTCACCCTCATGATGGCGGCGCTCGGACGCATCTATGCCTCAAGCAAGGGCGAGGCGGTCGCGGGCAAGGGGACCAAGGCGCTGTTCTGGCTGGGCCTGGCCCTCGCCATTCTGGTCAAGGGGCCGATCGGACCGATGGTGGCCATCCTGAGCATCGCCGCCCTGTGGATCTGGGACCGGCGCGCGCCCTGGCTGGCTCATCTGGGCTGGACCTGGGGGACGGCCCTGGTGCTGCTGATCGTCGGGCCTTGGGCCATGGCGGTGACCGTCGCCACCGACGGCGCCTTCTGGTCCGGCGCGGTGATGGGCGACATGCTCTCCAAGCTGGGCTCGGGCCAGGAAAGCCATGGGGCGCCGCCGGGCCTGCATACGCTGCTCGCGCCGCTTCTGCTGTTCCCGGCCGGTTTTCTGCTGCCGGCCGCCCTGGTGCTCGGCTGGCGGCGGCGGGCCGAGACCGGCGTCCGTTTCGCCCTGTGCTGGCTCGCGCCCTCCTTGCTCGTGTTCGAACTCACGCCCACCAAGCTGCCGCACTATCCGCTGCCCCTCTACGGCGCCCTGGCCATGCTGATCGCGGCGGCGGCCGAGGCGCCGCCAGTTGATGTCAGGACAGGCCGGATCAGCCGCATCGTCGGCGCGGGGCTGCAGGCGGTGGCCGCCGTGGCGCTCGCCGGGGCGGGGCTATGGGCGGCCTCGCGCTACGGATCGGAGGTGAGCCTCGTCTGGGCCATACTGGCGGCCGTGCTCATCGGGGGAGCGGGGCTTGCAGGCCTTGCGCCCTTGATGGCGCCCACCCGGACCCTGGCGGCGCTGCTGGCGGCCCTGGGGCTGGGCGCCCTGGGCCATGACGCCCTGACCGGCGGGCTGGCGCCCTCGCTGAAGCCGCTGTGGGTGTCGCAGCGCGCCGCCGAGGCCCTGGCCGCCGCCGGGATCGACCCCAGGAACGGAGTCACGCCTGGCCCCGTCGCCGTGGCCGGCTATGCCGAGCCGAGCCTGGTGTTCCTGCTGGGCGCGCGCACCGAGCTTACCGATGGCCCCGCCGCGGCCGACGCCATCGCCGACGGCCGGCCCGCCATCGTGGAGGCGCGCGAACAGGGCGCATTCCTGGCGGCCCTGAAGGCCGAGGGCGCGCGCGCCGCCCTGGCCGGGGAGGTCAAGGGACTGAACTATTCCAAGGGCAAGCCGGTGGACCTTTACCTCTACCGCTCGCTCGAACGGCCCTGAGGGCGGGCGATGGGCGGCAAGATCGAGATCGTCGAAGTGGGCCCGCGCGACGGCCTGCAGACCGAGGCGCAGGTGCTGCCCGTGGCCGACCGGCTGGAGCTGATCGCGCGGCTGGAGGCCTGCGGCGTGCGACGGATCGAGGCGGTCTCCTTCGTGGACCCGCGCCGCGTGCCGCAGATGGCCGGGGCCGAAGAGATCATGGCCGGCCTGCCGCATGAAGACGGCCGCGCGCGCATCGGCCTCGCCCTGAATCTCAAGGGCTGGGAGCGGGCGGTCCAGGCTGGAGTGGACGAGGTCAACGTCGTGCTGTCGGCCAGCGACGCCTTCGGCCTGAGGAACCAGGGCATGGGCGTGCAGGCCCAGCTCGCCATGCTGGCCGAGATCGCGCGCCGCGCGCACAACATGACGGCCTCCGGACCGGGGCCGTCCCTGTCCGCCACGATCTCGGTCGCCTTCGGCTGTCCTTTCGAGGGGGAGGTTTCCGGGGCGCGGGTGGTCGAGATCGCGCGCGAGGCGGCGCGGCTGGGGATCAAGGAGATCGCCCTGGCGGACACTATCGGCGTGGCCGACCCCTGGACCGTGCGGGCGCGGGTCGAGGCGGTGAAGATCGCCGCACCGGACGCCCGCCTGCGCCTGCACGCCCACGACACGCGCGGCGCGGGCCTGGCCAACGCCTTCGCCGCCCTGGAGGCGGGGGCCGAAGTGTTGGACGCCAGCTGCGGCGGGCTGGGAGGCTGCCCCTTCGCCCCGGGGGCGACGGGCAACATCGCCACCGAGGACCTGGTCTACATGCTCCAGCGCGCGGGCTTCGACACGGGCCTGGACCTGGACGGCTTGATCGATACGGCCGGCTGGATCTGCGCCAAGCTCGGCAGGCCGCCGGCCTCGGCCCTGTCGCGGGCCGGCGGATTTGGGGCCCTAGCCTAGGCCCAGGAACCACACCCGCGCCGCGCCGTAGCGGCGTTCGTCCAGCACGTCGAAACCGGCGACGTCCGGCGCCGGCTCGCCCGACCCGCGCTCGCAGACGACCAGCGCCCCCGGGGCCAGCCAGCCGCCGTCCCGCAGCGCCGCCAGGGAGGCCTCGCCCAGGCCCCTTGCGTAGGGCGGATCGAGGAAGGCGAGGTCAAAGGGCTCCCGGCCGTCCGGGCGGGGCCCGAGCCGCGCGGCGTCGCGGGCCAGAACGCCCGCCCGCGGGGCCGCGTCTAGGGCCTCGATGTTGGCGCGCAGGGCCTTCAGAGCCGGCCCCGCGTTCTCCACGAACAGGCAGAAACCCGCGCCGCGCGACAGGGCCTCCAGCCCCAGCGCGCCGGAGCCGGCGAACAGGTCGATGACGCCGAGGCCCCGCACGTCCGGCGCCCTGGGCGCGTGCTCGATGATGTTGAACACCGCTTCGCGCGTCCGCCCCGAGGTGGGGCGGGTGTCCTTGCCCGCCGGCGCCTGAAGGACCCGGCCGCGCCAGTCGCCGCCAACGATCCGCACCCCGCTAACGCCCCTTCGCGGGCGCGAAGGCTGCTGCGGCGCCCGAAGCCGAGGCGCCGACCGAATACTCGCCGTTCACGTGAAATTTCATCGTCCTGCTCGCCGAAAGTGGGATATACTGCGTCGCAGCATCGACCCTCGTTCCGCAGCCAAAGGAGGCGCGAAGCTCATGACACCCTCGATCGCTCCCCCCACGTTCAAGCTCTATCCCGCCGGCGCCAAGGCGGCCGAAACGGCCACCGTGCTGTGGCGCCGTTATTTCGAGTCGGTCACGGCCCCCGCCTTCTGGTGGATCGACCGGATGACGCGCGCCCAGGAGACCCTGGCGTCCCTGGCGGCCGGCCGGCGGACTCCGCCCGTTCCAGCGCCCACACCCACGCCGGCGGCCCTGGCCGCGCCCGAGCCCGTCGCCGTCGCGGAGCCGGAACCCGCCCTCTTGGAGGCGGCCGAACCAGAGCCTGAACCAGCGCCCGCCGAACCGTTCACGATCGCGCCCGATGACCTGACCCGGCTTGTGGGCATAGGCCCCAAGCTCGCCATGGGCCTCGCCGAGCGCGGCGTGGTCTCCTTCGGCCAGATCGCCGCCTGGACAGAGGATGACCTCGCGGCCGTCGACAAGGCGCTGGACCTCAAGGGCCGGGCGGTGCGGGACGCCTGGGTGGCCCAAGCCAAGCGTTTCGCCGCATCGACCGAGGGCGCGACCTCTCATTAGGGTCCCTCGCCGTACAGGCGCTCATGCAGCGCCTTGATGAGCATGGCGGTGATCCCCCAGATGCGCCGCTCGCCATAGGGCATGGCCAGCACCTCGCGCACGGTTCCGTCGGGCCACTCCCACGGCGACAGCTGGTGGTTCGCCGCATCCATCAAGAAGTCGAAGGGTGCCTCGAACACCTCGGCCACCTCCTCCGGATTGGGCGTCAGGGTCAGGGTCGGTGAGACGAATCCCACCACCGGGGTGATCAGATAGCCGGTGCGCGTGGCGAAGGGCTCCGACAGTCCCGCCACGTCCACCAGGGCGGGGTCCAGCCCCACCTCCTCCTCGGCCTCGCGAAGGGCGGTCTGCCAGGGGGTCTCGCCGGGATCGGCGCGGCCGCCGGGAAAGGCGATCTGGCCGGCGTGGCTGCGCAGCGTGTGGGTGCGCAGGGTGAACAGCACGCTGAGACCCTCGGGGCGCTCGATCAACGGTATGAGCACGGCCGCGGGCGCATGGTCCCCGGGCGCCGGAGCGGGCGTGCGATAGGCGGCGAGCGGCTCCAGCCGGGCGGCGATGAACTCGCGCTCGACGCACGTGGCGCTATGTCCTTCCGACAGAACCATGGCGAAGAGGTAGGCCCGACCGGCCGGCTATGGAAGTGTGACCTGTCCGCCCAGCCCTTCCAGGGCGCCGGGTCTCAGGGCCTTCACCAGGGTCCGGCGAGGGTCGGCCGGGCCGGGCAGGATCAGCCGCCCGGGCTCCAGCGCCGCAAAGCCCATCCGCGCGAAATAGGGCGCGTCGCCCACCAGCAACACCACCGCGTGGCCGGCGCGCTCCGCCGCCTCGCAGGCCCGCTCAACCAGGCTCGCGCCCACGCCCTTGTTGCGCGCGTCCGGATCCACCGCGATGGGGCCGAGCAGCAGCGCGTCTCTCTCTCCGATCCGGATAGGCCACAGGCGCACCGTACCGACCAGCCGGCCGTCCTCCCGGGCCGTGAACGACAGGAGCGGAATGAAGGCGTTGCCCTCGCGCAGCCGCTCGGCGGCCTTGGCGTAGCGGCCGGGGCCGAATGCGCGCTCGACCAGGGCCATCACCTCGGCGGCGTCGCTCGGGGTTTCGGGCGAAATGGCGGCGGACAGGACGGCGGCAGAGGCCACGGCGAGCTCCATAGATCGGCCGCGCGCAATAGGCGGGGGCGACCCGCGCGTCAATGAAGCGTGCGGCCGCAGCGGCGCGCTTGCCGGGCGGCCGAACTCGGGCCAAGCTGCGCCCACTCCCATGACAACCCCTTCGAACCCATCCGAGGTCTCCACGGAGAGTCTCGCCGCTCTCGCGCGCCAGCGCGGCTACGTGCTGTTCTGGATATCCCGGTTTCTCGACATCCTCGGCGCCCAGGCCCAGGCGGTGACCATCGCCTGGCAGGTCTACGCCATGGCCCGCGAGGGCGGCGCCAGCGTGGGCCAGGCGGCCTTCGCCCTGGGCATGATCGGCCTGGCGCAGTTCCTGCCGCTGTTCGCCCTGACGCTGATCGCCGGCGACACCGCCGACCGTCACGACCGCCGGCGGATCATCATCGTTTGTATCGCCGTTGAGGTGGTCTGTGTCGGCGCTCTGGCCGCCATGACTCTGACCGGCGCCGCCTCCTTCTGGCCGATCGTGGGCCTGGCGGCGGTGTTCGGCGCGGCGAGGGCCTTCTACAACCCGGCTTCCACGGCCCTGGGGCCGACCCTCGTCCCGCGCATCCTCTTGCCCCGGGCCGTCGCCTGGAACTCCCTCGCCTGGCAGAGCGCGGCCATCGCCGGGCCGGCGCTGGGCGGGCTCCTGTGCGCGATCTCCCCGGGGGTGGCCTATCTGGTGGTCGGCGGGCTCTATCTGGTGAGCATCGCCTGCATCTGGACGGTGAGGGCAATCGTCCCGCGCACCACCCAGACCGCCTCGCGCATCGCCCTGATCAAGGAGGGCCTGGTCTATGTCTGGCGACAGAAGATCGTGTTCGGCTCGATTTCGCTCGACCTCGTGGCGGTGCTGCTGGGCGGCGCCACGGCGCTGCTGCCGGTGTTCGCCAAGGACATCCTGCACGTGGGCGCCGAGGGTTTCGGCTTGCTGCGCTCGGGGCCGGCCATCGGCGCGACGGCGGTGGCGATGTGGCTCGCCGCCCATCCGGTGCGTCGGCGCGCGGGCCTGGCGATGTTCGCGGGCGTCGCGGCTTTCGGTCTGGCGACCCTGGTGTTCGCCTTGTCGCGGTCGATGATCCTGTCGATGGTCGCCCTGGCGGTGTTGGGCGCGGGCGACATGGTCTCGGTGTTCGTGCGCCAGAGCCTGGTGCAGATCGTCACCCCCGACGCCATGCGCGGACGGGTGGCGGCGGTCGCCACCTTGTTCATCGGCGCGTCCAACGAGCTTGGCGAATTCGAGAGCGGCGTGGCGGCGCGCATCCTGGGGCCGGTGGGCGCGGCGGTGTTCGGCGGCGTCGGCGCCCTCGTGGCGACGGGCCTCTGGGCCAAGCTGTTCCCGGACCTGCGCAAGGCCGACAGATTGACCTGACGCCGCCGCCATAGTTTTGTCCGCTCTGGCCGGCATGCTTGACCCGCAAAGGGGCCGTGGCTAAGGCGCCGGAAAGTAATCGCCCAGGAGACGGAGTATGAGAGTCATTGCTATCGGCCTGGCCGTGGCCGCTTTGGCCGCCGCGGTCGTCGCGCCCATGGCTGGCGCGCACGCCAAGACCGCCGCAAAGCCCGACAAGGCGCACGAGCAAGGCATGGCGGAGGCTCCGGCGCTCCTGCAGCAGAGTGGCGCCGATTGCACCCTGACCGACGCCAACTACCTCGGCTCGTCCAAGGCGAAGGGTCCCGACGGCAAGGATGTCACCACCCAGATCTATGAAGCGGCCTGCCAGGAAGGTCTCGGCTACATGATCCTGGCGCCCGAGAACGCCACGCCTAACGCCTTCGACTGCCTCGCGTTGTCGGGGAACGCGCCCAAGAAGGGCGAAAAGGACACAAACGGGCTCTATTGCCGCATGGAGGCCAACGCCCAGCCGCTGAAGGGCCTGCAGGCCATCGTCGCCAAGACCGGCGTCGCCTGTACGGTCGATCAGGGCCGCTGGATGGGCGCGGGCGCCGAGGAGAAATTCAATCAGTACGAGGTGAGCTGCTCGGAAGGCACGGCCTATGTGGTCCAGGCGCCCTTCGGCGGGTCAAGCCACTCGCTGAACGCGGTGGACTGCATGCGTGTTCCTTCGGACACATGCACGTACTTCCCCAAGGCGAAGATGGTTTCGGCCATCGCCGCCATGGCTGCGCCCTCGGGCCGAACCTGCACGCCGACCGACGCCCGCTACGTGGGCACGCTCCCCAACAAGGACAACTTCTATGAGATTGCGTGCGCGGACGGGGGCTCGGGCTACATCTTCGAGACCGACGCGGCTGGCAAGTTCAAGATCGCCACGGACTGCGTACGCGCCAGCGCCATCGGGGGCGGCTGCACCTTGACCCAGACGGCCGGTCAGACGGCCGAGACCACCACCTATAGCCGCCTGGTCAAGGAAATCGGCTACCCCTGCACGGTCAGCTCCTACAAGAGCTTCGGCCCAGACACCAAGACGGGCCGCGAATTGGTCGAACTGGCCTGTTCGGACCACCCTGACGGGGCCTTCGCCATGCTCCCCGTGGACAAGGGCCAGAGAGGCGAGACCTTCAACTGCCTGCGCGCCGAGTCCCGCCAGCTGAAGTGCACCCTCACCTCGGCGGCGGCCACCTACGCCAAGCTCAGCGCCCAGATGGGCGCCAAGGGCAAGACCTGCCAGGTGAGCAACGGGCGCGGCGTCGGCGTTGCGGCGTCGGGCGATGACTACGTCGAAGTCGCCTGCTCGGGCTCCACCGGCTACATGATCCAGTACGGACCTGGGCTCGAGGCGGTGAAGGCGATCATCGCCTGCAAGGAGGCCAAGGGGATCGGCGGGGGCTGCAAGCTCGGCGCCTGACGGTTTTTCATCGCGGACACGCGATCAGAGCCCGCCGGTCCGTCCGGCGGGCTCTATTTCTTTCAGGCGGGGACGAGCGCGTCCGGCGGCCGCGCTTCAAGACGCCGATAGGCACTCCAGGAACCGCGCGGGCTGGCCGAGGCTGGGAGCGACCAGCTCCCCCTCGCGCATGACGGTCCGGCCGCGGATAAGCGCGGCGACGGGCCAGCCCTTGGCCTCGAAGCCGTCGAAGGGCGTCCAGCCCACCTTGGTGGCCATGTCGGTGTTGCGCACGGTCCGCCGCGCGTTCAGGTCCACCACCGTGAAGTCCGCGTCCCAACCGACCGCCAGCCGCCCCTTGTCGGCCAGGCCGAAGATGCGCTGCGGCCCGTGCGCCGTGAGGTCAACGAACCGCTCCAGGCTCAGCCGGCCCTCGGCGACGTGGGTCAGCATCACCGGGACCAGGGTCTGCACCCCCGGCATGCCAGAGGGCGAGGCGGGATAGGGCTGCGCCTTTTCCGCCAATGTATGGGGCGCGTGGTCGGTGCCGAGCACGTCCACCACCCCCTCGACGATCCCGCGCCACAGGGCCTCGCGATGACGCGCCTCGCGGATCGGCGGGTTCATCTGGGCCAGGCCCTTCAGCCGCTCATAGACCTCCGGAGCTGCGAAGGTCAGGTGTTGGGGATTGGCCTCCATGGTGGCGACCGCTTTATGGGCGGCGATCAGCTCGACCTCCTCGGCGGTGGTGACGTGCAGCACGTGCACCCGCTTGCCCAGCCGCTCGGCCAGGGCCAGGAGCCGTTTGGTGGAGCGCACCGCTGCCTCCACGTCGCGCACCTCCGGATGGCTGGTCCAGTCGCCGGGCCGCGCCAGCACCTTGCGCTCCTGCAGCCGCGCTTCGTCCTCCGAGTGGAACGCCGCCCGCCGCGAGATGGCGCGCATCACCGCTTCCAGGCCCGCGTCGTCGGAGACCAGAAGGTCGCCGGTGGACGAGCCCATGAACACCTTCACCCCGCAGCAGCCGGGCAGGCGCTCCAGCTCCGCGAGGTCGGCCGCGTTCTCGTGCGTGGCGCCGAGGTAGAAGGCATGCTCGCAGTGCATCCGGCCCCTGGCGCGGTCGAGCTTGTCCTGCAGCGCCGCCGCGTCCGAGGTGGTCGGGCGCGTGTTGGGCATCTCGAACACGCAGGTCACCCCGCCGAGCACCGCCGCGCGCGAGCCCGACTCCAGGTCCTCCTTCCATTCCATGCCCGGCTCGCGAAAGTGGACCTGGGTGTCGATGACGCCGGGCAGGACGACGAGGCCCGCAGTGTCGAACACCTCGCCCGCGTCGGCGGAGGCGAGTTCGCCGATCGCCGCGATCTTGCCCGCGCGCACGCCGATGTCCGCCCGCGTGCGCCCGCCGGGCGTCACGGCCTCGCCGCCCTTCAGGATCAGGTCGAAGGTTTCAGCCATGCGTGGGCTCCGGCGTGGGTTCAGTCTTGGTCTCGGTCTGGGGTTCGGTATGGGCCAACAGCTCGCGCGCGGCCGTGACGACCTGATCCACGGTGAGGTCCAGCAGGTGACAGACCTGCTGGCTGAGGGTGGGATCGGCCCGCCTGATGGCCTCCAAGCCGCGCGGCCCCCGCACGGTCCGGGCCTTGGCGCCCCAAGGCCCCTCGATGGCCTCGTCGTTGGGGCCGTAGAGCCCGAGGGTCGGCGCGCCCGCGGCGGCCGCCAGCTGAGTGAAGCCGCCCGCCGGGCCGATGTAGAGCCGGGCCATGGCGAGGGCTGCGTAGACCGTCAGCGGATCGGTCTCGCCGGTGAGGTCCACGGCCCGGGCGCGCGAGATCGTCCGACGCAGCTCCTCCGCCAGGGGCCGGTCGTCCGGCCCGCCGACGATCATCAGCCTGCCGTCCGCGAGCGGCCCGTTGTCCGACAGCAGCTGGACCATCGCTCGGGCCAAGCGTTCCACCGGCCAGGCCGCTCCCACCCACTCGGCGCCGGGCGCCACGGCCAGCAGCGGACGGCCGTCGCCGACGAGTTGGCGCGCCCGCGCCCGGGTGTGCTCGGAGACGAACAGGAACGGCGGAGGTGGATCGCTTTCGAGCAGCAGCAGACGCGCGGCCTGGACCACCTTGTGCTCGCCCGCCGTCTCGCGCGGCTTGGCCACGGCCTTGCGTTGCGCCGCCAGCCAGCCGGCCATCCGCCCGCCGGTCGGGTCGAGGATCAGCCCCCATCGCCGCCGCCGCAGCCGCCGCCACAGGTCCAGACCCGACCAGACGTCTTCGCCGCGCTCCAGCACCTGCCGCTCCAGGCTGGGCAGCTCGCGGAACAGCGGCGCGGACTTCGGCCCCGCCACGATGGTGAAGGCGGCGTTCGGCACCTCGGCATGCAAGCGGGCGATCACGCCGGAGGCCATCACCGCGTCGGCCATGTCGTCAGGCGCGAGCACCAGTATCGGAAAAAAGGCGGCCATCGGCCCCTTATAGACGCTGTTGGCGAGTCGCGCGGGATGGTTAGGATGGTTCATGGCTCTCATTTGCGCGCACCTCGGCAGCCGCGCCCTGATCCGGATGGGAGGCCCGGACTGGCGCGCCTTCCTCCAGGGCCTGATCACGGCCGACGTGGACGCCTTGGCGGTCGGTGAGATCCGCTTCGCCGCCCTGCTGACTCCCCAGGGGCGCCTGCTCTTCGACATGTTCGTCGTCGGCGGGGATGACGGATGCCGGCTGGACGTTCAGGCCGCGCAGCGTGACTCGCTGGTCCAGCGGCTGACGATCTATCGGCTGCGGACCAAGGTGGAGATCGCGCCAGAGCCTGGCCGGGTCCTGGCGCTGTGGGACGATGCGTCCGGGGCCGCAGCGGGCGCGCCAGCCGGCTGGCTCCCGGACCCGCGCCTTCCTGCATTGGGCTGGCGGGGGGTCGACCTCGATCCGCCGCCCGGCGCCGCGCCGGCCGACGAGGACGACTACGACGCCCACCGCCTGGCCCTCGGCGTCCCCGACCCGGCGCGGGACTGCGCGCCGGACAAGACCTATCCCATCGAGGCGGACTTCGACCTGCTGCACGGGGTCGACTTCAAGAAGGGCTGCTACGTCGGTCAGGAGACCACCTCGCGGATGAAGCGTCGCGGCGGGATCAAGAGCCGGATGCTGCCGATCGTCTTTGACGGCCCGCCGCCGCCGCCGGGCGCCGAGGTGCTGGCCGGGGACTTGCGCGCAGGGCAGGTGCTGTCCGGGCGTGAGGGCCGGGCCATGGCCCTGGTGCGACTGGACCGCATCCAAGGCGCCTCGCTGAGCGTGTACGGCCGCCCCGTTCGGGCAGATCCGCCGGCCTGGCTCGGCCCGATCAACGTGGCGGACTAGATCCCGGCCTCCACGAGCGCGGTAGAGGCGGTCTCGATGCGCCTCTCCAGTTCGCGCATGAACTCGGCGCGCGGCAGGCCCGGGGCGATGGGCGGCAGGAACTCGAACACGATCACGCCCGGCCGCCTCAGGAACCCGTGCGCGGGCCAGTGGACGCCCGAGTTGGTGGCGAGCGGCGTGCAGGGCAGGCCAAGGTCGCGATAGAGCGCAGCGACGCCGGGCTTGTAGTCGGGCGCCTCGCCCGGCGCCTTGCGGGTGCCTTCGGGGAAGATGACCAGCTGCCGAGCCTCGCTCAGGCGCTCGCGCGCCGTGAGGATCATGTCCTTGAGCGCCTTGGCGTGGCCGGCGCGGTCGATGGCGATCATCCGGGCCTTGCTGGCATGCCAGCCGAAGAAGGGAATGGCCATCAGCTCCCGCTTCAGCACGAAGCAGGCGTCCGGCAGGAACGCGAACGGGCCGATGAAGTCGAACATGCTCTGATGCTTCGCCGCGATCAGCGCCGCTCCCTTCGGCAGGCGCTCCAGGCCCCGAACCTCGACCCTGACGCCAGCTAGGACCCTGAGGCCCAGCAGCACCACGCGCGCCCACAGCCGCACGCCCTCGACCATGACGGGGCGGGGCAGGATCAGGGCGAACGTCAGGGCCACAGCCCAAGGGATGGAGACGAGATAGAACCAGGCGACGAACAGCAGCGAGCGGAGGCGGATCATGGCCGGGCGGGGGCCGCCGCGGCGCTTGGGCTCGGCGCGCGATCCTTCGGTCCGAGGCTGAGCACCGCCTCTCGCGCCAGGATCACCAGGTACTTGCTGTACTCCAGCAGCATGCGCCTGACGCCCGCGCCGGTCCGCCACCAGCGCTTGGCGTTCAACTCGTCGGTCGCCACCGGATAGGGGTCGACGACGACGCCCGGCAGGATCCCGCGCAGCTCCAGGCTGGCGCGCGGCATGTGATAGTCCGCCGTGACCACGATCAAGCGCCGCACGCCATGCGCCCGCGCCCAGGCCGCCGTCTCGCGGGCGTTGCCGATGGTGTTGGCGGCTTCGCGGCCCAGGTCCACGCAGCAGGAGTAGAGCCGGCGCGGCGCCTTGGACAGCGAGCGGATGTCGGCGGGCGTCGCCTTGGGATTCACGCCGGAGATCAGCAGCCGAGGGGCCTTGCCTTCCGCCAGCAGCGTCACGGCCGTCGAGATCCGCGTGTTGGAGCGGCCGGTCAGGGCGACGATGGCGTCCGCCGGCGCCGGTTCGGGGGCCGGGGTGGAGTGGGCGATCCGCGCCACGAAGGCCAAAAGACCCACGGCCCAGATCATCGTCAGGATCAGGAACAGCGCCAAGCTTTTCATGGGAGGAGGCTCTTCATCGCACGGACCCTATCACGGCAGGGTCCGCACTTGCCGCATCGCTGTGATCCGGGCGGCGATCGCGGCGATGGCGGCGGCCAGGAGCGGGGCGGGGGCGACGGCGAGCAGGTCGCTCCAGGCCACCGGCAGCACGGGCGTCAGGCCGCTTCCGCCGCCCAGGAGCCGCATCAGCGCGCCCACCGAGATCGCGCCCGCCGCGCCGAGCGCTCCGGCCACCGCGGCCAGTTCCGCGAGCCGGTTCTGGAACAGGGCGACGATGAAGACATCTTCCGCGCCGGAAAGGTGAAGCACCTCGACGATCTCGCGGCGCGCGGCCAGGCCCGCGCGGGTGGCGAAGGCGATCACCGCTCCGGCCGCCAGGGTCATCAGCACGGCCGCTCCCGCCGCCGCCAGCCGCGCGAGGCCGCCCGCGCGCATGATGCTCCGCGTCCAGCGGCTGTGATCATCAATGGTCGCCTCGACGCCGGCGCCCTTCAGCGCACTGTCGAGGGCGGCGATGGAGGCGGGGGCCTTGGGGTCGAGCTCCACGGTCACCAGACGCGGGATCGGCAGGTCGGCCAGGGCCGGACCCGGTCCGAACCAGGGCTCCAGCAGGGCCTCGGCCTTCGCCTTCTCCAGCACCGCGGCCTCGCTGACGCCCTTGACGCCGGCCAGGGTCTCGGCGGCGCGGGCGGCCGAGGCGTCGGGTGACTCTCCGGCCGCCGGCTGCACCAGCACGGTCGCGGAACCGTGGATCTGACCGGCCCAGCCGCGGGCGGCCCGATCCGCGCCCAGGGCCGCGATCACGCTGAGGCAGGCGAAAAAGCAGAGCACCGCCGCGACGAACACCAGGAGCAGATCCTGCGCCGGCTCGCGCGGCAACAGCGCCGCGGGTCGCCACCGCGGCGCGAGCACCTCGACGGACCGGGCCTTGGGGGCGGCGCTCACGGCCGGGTCCCCGCGTCAACGCCCGTCAGCCGTCCGCCTTCCAGGCGCATGACCGGCATTCCCGAGCGCGCCACCAGATCCTGGTCGTGGCTGGCGACCACCACGGTCGCGCCCAGGCGGTTCAATTCGACCAGCAGGCGCAGGATGCGCAGGCCCATTTCGTGGTCGATGTTGCCGGTGGGCTCGTCCGCGATCAGCAGGTCGGGCCGGTTCACCACCGCCCGGGCGATGGCCAGCCGCTGCTTCTCTCCGCCGGCGAGCGTGGGCGGCAGGGCGTTGAACTTCCGCCCCAGGCCCACCCAGGTCAGCAGCTCCGCCACATCGGCGGCGTAGCTCGCCGGCCTCAGCCGCGCGATCCGCAAGGGCAGGGCGACGTTGTCGAAGGCGCTGACGTGATCCAGCAGACGATACTCCTGGTACACCACCCCGATGCGTCGGCGCATGGCGGGCAGGGCCTTGCGCGGCAGGGTGGCTGTATCGCGCCCGAACAGGCTGACCAGCCCGCGCGAGGGCCGCATGGCCAGGTACATCAGCTTCAAGAGCGTGCTCTTGCCGGCGCCGGACGGGCCGGTGACGAAGTGGAACGAGCCGGGCATGAGCGCGAGGGAGATGTCGCGCAGGGTCTCCGGCGCCCGGCCATAGCGCACGCCGACGTCCTCGAAGCGCACCACCGGAGCGATGTCGGCGTCGTCGGCGCGGGGGAAGGCGTCGGATGCGGGCGTTCTGGACACGGGGACGGAAATCGGCGACCTCGATGCGGGATGCAAGCGCGTCCGATTCGACAGAGATGATACTTACCTGTCCAGAGTGCTCGACCAGCTATTTCGTCGAGGACGCCCAGATTGGCGACGGACGAACGGTTCGGTGTGCGAGCTGCGGCGCGTCGTGGCGCGCTTCGAAGACGGCTGACCTCGAACTGACTGTGTCGCCCGACGAAGGCGCAGTGGCCTCCGCGCGCCGCGCCGAGCCCGAAGACGCGGCGCTGTTCGAGACGTCGATCTCCGAACTGCCCGCCGAAGCCCTGCCCAAGGCGTTCCGCGCCAAGGCTCAGATCGAAAAACGCGTACACGAGGCCGTGACCCAGGGCGCGGTGTGGGCCGGCCTGGGCGCGGCCGTGGCCCTGCTGCTGGGCGGCGCGGCGGTGTTCCGGGTGGATGTCGTGCGGATATGGCCGAGGGCGGCCAGCGCCTATGCGGCGGTGGGCCTGTCGGTGAACAGCATCGGCCTGACCATTGAGGATGTGCACGCCCAGCCTTCGCTGCAGGACGGCAAGCCAGCCTTGGCGGTCTCTGGCGTGCTGCGCAACATCCGCTCCAAGCCGGTGCTCGCCCCGCCCCTGCGGATCGCGCTGTTGGACAAGCACGGCAAACGCCTGACCGTGCGCACCGCCGCGCCGGGCGATCCGCTGATCCCGGGGGGCCAGACGCGCAGCTTCGCCATCAGCCTGGTCAACCCGCCAAGCTCGGCCTCGGACCTGGAGGTCACCTTCCAGACCGGCGCGGCCGCCGCGCCCGCGCCCAGGGTTGTGCATGCGCCCGCTCCGCAGCTTCGTCCGGTGTCCGGCGCGCCCGAGCCGCGGACGGCGCCGGCCGCCTCCGCACTGGCGGGTTCGATCCAACCGGCCGCGTCCGTGGTCGACGCCGAACCCCTGCCTCAGAACAGTCCCTACGCGCTAAAATCGCCCGGCTGAGGCCGCGCGCGGTCGCGCCGACGATCAGGACATCGGCGTCGCTCATGGCTCCGGCCGAGCCATTCTGAGCCATCCCCCGCCGGGCCCGTCCGGATCGCCTTCCTCGACGATCACGAGACCGCGGGCCAGGTAGAAGGCGATGGCGTCGTGGTTGAGCTTCTCCACCTTCAGGGACACCGGGCCGTCCGCACGATACTGGATGCGGGCGAACAGGGCCGAGCCGACGCCCTGGCCACGCACATCCCGGTCCACATAGAGCGAGTGCAGGAAGTTGTTGGGCCGGGAAAAGCTCGCCAGGCCGACGATCAGGCCATCCTGCTTGGCGACGTAGACCTCCTCCACCGCGGCCTCGGCGAGGAACTTGGCGGCGGGGTCCTCGTGTTGGATCCAGGTGAACACCTCGCGCACCACGCGGTCGTAGAGCGCCGCGCACTCGGCGAGTTCGTGCGCCGCGGCGCGCTGGATCGTCAGGTTCACGCCTGCATGGTCCAGCCCTCCACCCCCATGGCGGCCTGGCGCAGGGCTTCGGAGCGGGTGGGGTGGGGGTGGCAGGTGCGGGCCACGTCCTCCGACGCGCCGGCGAAGGCCATGGCCACGCACCACTCGCCGATCATCTCGCTGACGGAAGGTCCGATCAGATGCGCGCCCAGCACCCGGTCGGTCTTGGCGTCAGCCAGCACCTTGGCGAAGCCCTCGGTCTCGCGGTTGATCCTGGCGCGGGAGTTGGCGCTGAAGGGAAACTTGCCGACCTTGTAGGCCACGCCCGCGGCCTTCAGTTCCTCCTCGGTGCGGCCGACCACGGCCACTTCCGGATAGGTGTAGATCACCGACGGGATGATCCCATAGTCCACGTGGCCGGCCTTGCCCGCGATCAGCTCGGCCACGGCCACGGCCTCTTCCTCGGCCTTGTGCGCCAGCATGGGTCCCAGGGTGACGTCGCCGATGGCCCAGACGCCGGGGGCCGAGGTGCGGCCATGCTCGGTGGCGATGAAGCCGCGCTTGTCCGGAACGATCCCGACGCTCTCCAGCCCCAGCCCCTGCGTATAGGGCCGCCGGCCAATGGCCAGCAACACATAGTCGGCCGAAAGAGTCTCGGCCGCGCCGCCCGAGGCCGGTTCGAAGGAGAGGTCCACGGCCTTGGCCGAGGCCTTGGCGCCCGTGACCTTCACCCCCAAGCGGAAGGCCATCCCCTGCTTGGTCAGGGCCTTCTGCAAGGCCTGGGAGACTTCCAGATCCATGCCCGGGATGACCCGGTCCAGATATTCCAACACCGTCACCTCGGCGCCGAGCCGCCGCCATACCGAGCCCAGCTCCAGCCCGATCACCCCCGCGCCGATCACCACCAGATGCTTGGGAACCTCAGGCAGGGCGAGGGCGCCGGTGGAGTCCACGATGCGCTTCTGATCCACGGCCACGCCAGGCAGGGGGGTGGGTTCGGACCCCGTGGCGATGAGGACGGCCTTGGCCTCCAGCACCGTCTCGGCGCCGTCCTCGGTCTTGACCGCAACCTTGCCGGGCCCGGCGATGCGGCCCCAGCCCTTGATCCAGTCGACCTTGTTCTTCTTGAACAGGAACTCGATCCCCTTGGTCAGGCCGGCGACCGCCTCGTCCTTCTGCTTCATCATCTGCGGCAGGTTGAGCATGGGCGCCGCGTCGATGCCGAAGGCGGCGAAGTCGTGCTTGGCGATGGAGTAGAGCTCGGAAGCGTGCAGCAAAGCCTTCGAGGGCATGCAGCCGACGTTCAGGCAGACGCCGCCCAGGGTCGCGCGGCCCTCCACGCAGGCAGCTTTCAGGCCGAGCTGGCCTGCGCGGATGGCGGCGTTGTAGCCGCCCGGCCCGCCCCCAATGATGACGAGGTCGTATTGCGCCATGGCCCGGCCTTGTGAGAGGGATCGACAGCGTTTGGATGCGCCGGAGCCGCTCCGGCGTCAACCGAGAGGCCCGCCTTGTCCGTCCAGGCCATCCGATTCGACGAGGTCAGGGACTGGATGTTCCTCAGGGCGCTGCCGCTGTGGACCGGGGTGGGGCTGGACCGGACGCATGGCGGATCGGTGGAGACGCTGGACCTGCAAGGCCGGGACGCCGCCAGGCCGTTCAAACGGACCCGCGTGCAGGCGCGTCAGGTCTACGCCTTCACCCACGCTCATCTGCTGGGCTGGGCCGGGCCGGGGCTGCAGGCCGCCGAGCACTGCTGGCGATTCCTCCGGGCGCACGGGCGGGGCGACGGCGGCGCCTGGGTCCGGCGGATGGGGCGCGAGGGCGGCGTGCTCGACTCTACGGTGGACGCCTACGACATGGCCTTCATGCTCCACGCCCTGGCCTGGCGGACCCGCGCCGGCGATCCGCAGGCGATGGAGCAGGCGCACGCCACGCTGGACGCCCTCGACCGCGCCCTCGCCGTCGCGCCCGGTCAAGGCTGGCGAACCGCCGAGGACGACTCGCGCCTGTGGCAGAACCCGCACATGCACCTGCTCGAAGCGTCGCTCGAACTGGCCGACGCCGGGAGGGACGAGCGCTTCGCCGGTATGGCGCGCGACATTCTCACGCTTTTCCGCGAACGTCTGTTCGACCGGACGCAGGGGGTCCTGCCGGAATATTTCGCGGCCGGCTGGACCCCGCTCGGCGAAGGCGAGCGCCAGATCGAGCCCGGGCACCACTACGAATGGACCTGGCTGCTGCTTCGCGCGCGCGCCCTGGTCGGGCTGGACCTGAGCGAGGAGGCGCGCGCCCTCTTCGCCTTCGCCGAGGCCAATGGCCTGGACCCCGCCAACCGCCTCGCCGACGACGGCCTGGACGGCCCGGCCCTGACGCCCCGGCGCACCTTCCGCGCCTGGCCGCAGACCGAGGCCCTGAAGGCCAACCTCGTCATGTTCGAGCATCAGGGGCTGGATACGCGCGGGCGCGTCGCCGAGATCGTCTCCCAGATCCTGGACCGCTATCTGGCGGTGGAGCCGGCGGGGGCCTGGATGGACCGGTTCGGTGCGGACGGCGAGCCGCTCGCCAAGGACGTCCCCGCCAGCACCCTCTACCACCTGTTCCTGGCCTTCGCGGAACTTCTGCGTCTGGAGCCGCGCCTATGCGCGGACTCGGCTAGCCGCTAAACCCCTCCGATGCGCCTGGCCTTCCTTGGCACCCCGGAGTTCGCCGTCAGGTCCCTCGCCGAGCTGATCGCCGCGGGCCACGAGATCGCGGCCGTCTACGCCCAGCCCCCCGCGCCGCGCGGACGTGGCCAGGCGGTAAGACCCTCGCCCGTCCAGGCCGTCGCTGAAAGCATGGGCCTGCCCGTCCGCACGCCGGCCTCGATGCGCGATCCGGCCGAGATAGAAGCGTTCGAGGCCCTGGACCTGGATGCGGCCGTGGTGGTCGCCTTCGGACAGATCCTGCCCGCGCGGGTGCTCGAGGCGCCCAGACTCGGCTGCTTCAACCTGCACGCCTCGCTCCTGCCGCGCTGGCGCGGCGCGGCGCCGATCCAGCGGGCGATCATGGCCGGCGATGCAGCGACAGGCGTTCAGGTCATGCGCATGACCCCCGGCCTCGACGAAGGCCCCATCGTCCTGTCCGAGCCCGTCCCCATCGCGCCGGACGACACCGCCGGAACCCTTTCGGAGCGGCTGGCGGGGATCGGCGCCAACCTGATCGTGCGCGCCCTGGCGGCCGTCGAGCGCGGCGTCGCGCGGGAAACTCCCCAGGGCGAGGCGGGCGTCCTCTACGCCGCAAAGATCAAGCCCGCCGAGGCCCGCATCGACTGGACCCGCCCCGCCGCCGAGGTGGATCGCCACATCCGGGGCCTGTCTCCGTTCCCTGGGGCCTGGTTCACCGCGCCCTCCGACAAGGGGCCCGTGCGGATCAAGGCCCTGCTCAGCCGCGTCGAGGCCGGCCAAGGCGAGCCCGGCCAAGCACTGGACGACGTCCTCAAGATCGCCTGCGGCCACGGCGCGGTGCGGCTGCTCAAGGTCCAGCGCGAGGGCAAGGGCGTCCAGGACGCCGAGGTGTTCCTGCGCGGCTTTGCGGTCCCGGCCGGGACGCGGCTCGACTGATGCCCCGCTACCGCCTCACGGTCGAGTACGACGGCGGCCCCTATTGCGGCTTCCAGGCCCAGGCCGACCTGCCCTCGGTGCAGGCGTCGCTGGAGCGGGCGATCGAAGCCTTCAGCGGCGAAGCGGTGCGGATCCACGCCGCCGGCCGCACCGACACGGGGGTGCACGCCCTCGGCCAGGTGGTCCACTTCGACACCGAACGCGCCTGGCCGGTCCGGACGGTGGCCGAGGCGATGAACGCCCACCTGGCGCCGGAGCCCATCGCGGTGCTGGAGGCGGCCGAGGTGGCGCAGGACTTCCACGCGCGCTTTTCAGCCAAGGGGCGCCGATACCTCTACAGAATCCTGAACCGCCGCGCCCCGCCGACGCTGGACCGGGGCCGGGTGTGGCGGGTGAAGACGCCGCTGGACGCCGAGGCCATGCACGCGGCCGCTCAGGCGCTGGTCGGCCTTCACGACTTCACCACTTTCCGGGATGTCCAGTGCCAGTCCAAGTCGCCGGTGAAGACCCTCGACCTCGCGCGGGTCTGGCGGGACGGCGAGGAGGTGAGGCTGGAATTCGCCGCACGCTCGTTCCTCCACCGGCAGGTCCGCTCCATGACCGGCACGCTTGTGGAGGTGGGTGCGGGGCGGTGGCCGGCCGAACGCCTGAAGACTGCATTGGAAGCGCGCGACCGCAAAGCCTGCGGCCCAGTGGCGCCTGCCGAGGGCCTTTATCTGGCGGCGGTGGACTACTGAGCCCGCGGCCGCGCCTCCGACGCGGATTTCCTCTCGGCGAGAAAGCACGCTATGGCGCGGGCGAGTGGCGGAGGATCGGCGTCGACCGATGACGTTTAAGTCCTTGTTCAAGGCGTGGGGCGTGAAGCCGGCGCGGGCGGGTGTCGCCGCTTCCACCACCCGGCTCGACGCCGCGACGGCCCTGGCCCGTGCGCTCGCCAACAAGTTTGGCAAGTGGCATTCCTCGAGCAGCGCCGCCGAGATCAGCACGAGCCAATCCGACGCCTCGGCGCGGCTCAAGGGGCCGGCGGCGGACGTCAAGGCTCGCTACGACGGGCCCAAGTTCAGTCTTCAGGATCCGGTGTTCACCATGGGCTCCTGCTTCGCGCGGGAGCTGGAGGTCGCCCTGATCCGCCGCGGCGGGCAGGTGGTGAGCATGGATTACAAGACGCTTCGCCGGCCCGAGTTTCTGGACGGCCAGGGCCGGGTGCGGGCCGGGTTCCTGCACCGCTACACGCCCCAGGCCATGGCGCAGGAACTGAAGTGCGCCTTCGACCAGCAACCGGGCTGGGATCAGGAGCAATCGCTGCTGATCCAGCGGGGCGCGCGCACCTATGACTTCAACTACGCCTGGATCGAGGGCGCCGACCCCTCGCGCGAGGCGGCCCTGGCGCGACGCAAGGTGGCGCGCGAGTTCGTGCGGACCGCGGCGGACGCCAAGGTGCTGATCCTCACCCTGGGCCTGACAGAATCCTGGCTGCACAAGCCCAGCGGCCTCTACTGCAACAAGGTGCACATCGGCTACGTCAGGCGGTGTCCAGAGGAGTTCGAGCTGCACCTCACCGGCTTCGAGGACGCGCTTGCCTGCCTGGAGGCCGCCTACGAGACGATCGAGCGCAACCACAGGATCGGCGACTTCCAGCTGGTCGTGACCGTCTCGCCAGTGCCCCTGCAGAACACCTTCACCGACCAGGACATCGTGGTGGCGAACGCCGAGTCCAAGGCCGTGCTCCGGGCGGCCGCCGGCGCGTTCTCGCGGCGACACGGCAACGTCAGCTATTTTCCCAGCTATGAGATGGTGACCCACAGCCATCCTGACTTCGCCCTGCGTCCGGACCGCGCCCACGTGGAGCGGGCGATGGTGGACCGCATCATGTCGAGCTTCATCGAAGCCTATTTCGGCCAGGTGCCGACTGATTTGGCCGAGCCGTGGCCGGATCAGGACGTGGTCCTCGCCGATTGAGCCTTTGGCCTATGGCCGAAACGCCGCTTTGGGTTAAAGGCTGGATATCCATGTCCCGTTCAGCCCTCCCTGTTTTCGCCCTCTTCCTGACCCTGTGCCTCGCGCCCGCCCAGGCGGTCTCGCGCGAAGCGGGCGGCGCGCCCCGGGCCATGGTGGTGGCCGCCAATCCCCTGGCTGCGGCGGCGGGGCTGAAGGTGCTGAAAGCGGGCGGCGGCGCGGCCGACGCCGCCGTGGCCGTGCAGGCGGTGCTGGGCCTGGTGGAGCCCCAGAGCTCAGGCTTCGGGGGCGGGGCCTTCATGGTCTACTACGACGCCCAGAGTCGGACCGTCACCGCCTACGACGGCCGCGAGACCGCGCCTGCCGCCGCCACATCCGCCCTGTTCCTGAAGCCGGATGGCGCGCCCATGCCGTTCTTCGAGGCGATACTGAGCGGCCGCTCCACCGGCCCGCCCGGCGCCCTGGCCATGCTCGCCCTCGCCCACGCCCAGCATGGCGCCAAGCCCTGGAAGCGCCTGTTCGGCGACGCGGAACGCCTGGCCAAGCGCGGCTTCGTGGTCAGTCCGCGGCTGGCGCGATTTATCTCCGCGCCCTTCGCCCAGGCCAAGGCTCCGGACATCGCGGCCTATTTCACCAAGCCGGACGGGACCCGGATGGGCGCCGGCGACGTGCTGAAGAACCCGGCCTACGCCCGCACCCTGAACATCATCGCCATAAAGGGCGCCCGCGCCCTCTATGAAGGGCCGATCGCCGCCGACATCGCCGCGCGCGTGCAGCGCGATCCAGGCGGGGTGCTCACCACGGCGGACCTGGCTGCCTATCGGGCCAAGGACTCGGCGGCTCTGTGCCGGCCCTACCGGATCTACGTGGTGTGCACGCCGCCCTCGCCGTCCGGCGGGCCGGCGCTGCAGGAAATGCTGGGGCTGCTGCTGCGGACCGACATCGCCAGCCGAGGCCCGACCGATCCCAAGGCCTGGTTCGAGATGGCCCAGGCCATGCGCCTGGCCTACGCCGACCGCACCCAGTATCTGGGCGATCCCGCCTTCGTGGACGAGCCGCTGCAAGGCCTGCTCAGCCCCGCCTACCTCGACGCCCGCGCCAAGCTGATCGGCGAGACCGCCGGTCCGGCGCCAGTCCCGGGCGATCCTCCCGGCGCGCCTCCGCATGGGCCGGACGCCACCCATGAGGCCGGCGGCACCTCGCACTTCGTGATCGTCGACAGCCAGGGCAACGTGGTCTCCATGACCACCTCGGTGGAGAGCGTGTTCGGCTCCGGCCGGATGGCGGGCGGCTTCGTCCTGAACAACCAGCTCACCGACTTCTCCTTCGCTCCCAAGGATGCGGACGGTCGTCCCGCCGCAAACGCCGTGGCCGCCGGCAAGCGGCCGCGCTCGGCCATGACTCCGGTGATCGTGCTGGACCAAGAGGGACGCGTCGTGGCCGCCGTGGGTTCGCCGGGCGGGCCCGCTATCCTGGCCTACGAGTTGAAGACCCTGGTGGGGGTGCTCGACTGGAAGCTTTCCATGCAGCAGGCGGTGGCCCTGCCGAATCTCATCGCCCTCGGCGACCGCTACAACGGCGAGACCGCGAAGTTCGCCCCCGGCGTGGTCCAGGGCCTGGCCGAGCGGGGCATGACCTTGACCCCCGGCCGTGGCGAGGACTCGGGCCTGCACGGCGTCATGTCGCGGGACGGCGTGCTTTCGGGGGGCGCGGACCCGAGGCGCGAGGGCGTCGCGCTGGCCTTCTAGGCGGGACGACCGCCGGTTCGGCGGCGAGGGCGGGCTCGCGATCCGCCGAAGCGTCTTCCGCCACCGGCCCGCCCGGCAGGCGCAGCTCGAACACCGCGCCCTCCGGTCCGGACTCGGCCAGGACCAGATCGCCCCCGTGCCCCTTGGCCAGCTCGCGTGAGATCGCCAGGCCCAGGCCCGCTCCTCCCGCCCGGCCCGAACCCGAGAACGGCTGGAACAGCGACGCCATGGCCCTTTGCGGCAGGCCCGGGCCGGTGTCGGCCAGCCGCACGACGCTGTCCTCGCCGTGCTGCTCCAGGCTGACCCGCACCTGGCCGCGTGCGGAGGCTTCCGGCGATTGGATGGCCTCGCGCGCGTTGCGCAGCAGGTTCACCATGATGCGGTGCAACTGGTCCGGGTCGGCGCGCACGGCGGCCTCCGGCGCGATGTCGGTCTGAAGGCGCACGCCCTCCTCGGTCAGACCCGCGTCCTCCGCCGCCGCCTCGACTGCCGCCAGCAGGGGCGTCAAGACCGGCCGGGGCGCCGCCTCGCTGGTCTTGCCGTAGTTCAGGACGTCCGACGCCAGGGTGACCGCGCGGTCCAGCGCCCGCTCCAGCCGCGGCAGGGCCTGGCTGACCCGTGGATCGCCCAGCATCGCCAGGCGCTCGGAGGCGATCTGGGCGCTGGTCAGCATGTTGCGCAGGTCGTGGTTGATCTTGGCCACGGCCTCGCCGAGCGCCGCCAGTCGCGCGCGCGACTGCAGGGCCGTGCGCAGGTCCGACTGCATCCGATCGAGCTCCGCCTCCGCCCGGCCGATCTCGTCGCGCCGTCCGGAAAGCTCGATCGCCGAGGCGGCGTCGTCTGGATCGGCGCGAAAGCGCTCCATTGCGGCGGTGATCCGCTGGATCGGGGCGACGAGCAGGGCGTTCAGGGCCAGATAGAGGAACAGGCCCGCCACCACCGCGATGAACGCCGCCACCCACACCAGGCCCAGAAGATAGCCCATCAGCTCGCGCCGCAGCGGGCCGTTGGGGACCACGATCTCCACGAAGTCGCCGTCACGAAACCGGGGCTTGGCCACCACCCGCACCATCCGTCCATCATACGAGAACAGGGTCCAGAACGGCTGGGCGAGCCAGTCCGCCGGATTGCGCCGGCGAAGGTCCACCAGCTCGGGCGTCCGGCGCATCCGCGGCGCTTCAAGGAGCAGGCGCCGCACCCCGCCGCTCTGCACCGCCACCGACACCACCCCTGCCCCGTTCAAGAGCTGGGCGGACATGGCGTCCGACACCGTGCGGGCCGGCGCCGCCTCCACGGCGAGCGACGCCAGCTCGGCCGCGCGCACGCGGTCCAGCAGCCGGTTCTCCTGGAACCCGGCCAGCGAGGGCGCGAGGATCAGAAGTCCCGCGGCCAGGGCGAACAGGGCGGTGAGCAGCAGCAGGCGGGCCGATAGTCCGACCGGCCAGATCAGGCGACGCGCGAGGCGCGCCGTCCGCGCGGGCGCGCCGTCCGGGGAGGCGTCCGTCATGGGCTGGAGGTACTCCACGGCTGGCCCGGGAGCAACGACGGCGGCGGAGACGGCAGGTCGAACTTGACTCGGAGCCGCGCCTCGCTCACCCCCTTGGCCATGGCCGATCCCACCCTCGCCCGCAAGAACCGCCTGGAACAGCTGTTCGAGACAGCTCTGTTCAACGCGCGCTGGCTGATGGCGCCGTTCTATGCGGGGCTGGTGGTCTCGCTCGGCCTGCTGCTGGTGGCGTTCGTGCGCGAACTGGCGGCGGAGGCCCCGGCGGCCATGAACTCGCCCGAGCACGCCATCCTCCTGGCCCTGTCGCTCATCGACCTGTCGCTGGCGGGGAACCTCGTCCTGATCGTGACCCTTTCGGGCTACGAGAACTTCGTTTCCAAGATCGACACGGCCAACCATGTGGATCGGCCGGCCTGGATGGGCACGATCGACTTCTCGGCGATGAAGACCAAGCTGATCGCTTCCATCGTGGCGATCTCGGCGATCGCGCTCTTGCGCGCCTTCATGAGGCTGTCCGAGGGGAATGCGGTCGGCGCCGCGGAGGGGCATGGCGCCGCGGCGGCTCCGCTCGATCAGACGTCCCTCGCCTGGCTGGTGGGACTGCACGTCACCTTCGTCGTCTCGGGCGTGCTGTTCGCTCTGATGGATTGGATGTCCGAGCGGGCGCACGCCGTGGGCCACGTCAGTCGCAAGCCCGAGCATTGATCGCGGGCGCCGGACCGGCGCTTGCGGCGGCCGCGCGAGCGGCCTTGCGAAGCGAAGGTCCCGCCGCTAGTTGTGTCGCCCCGCCGCAGGGCCCCACAGCCCTTCGACCCTCACGGAGAGGTGGCTGAGCGGTTGAAAGCACCGCACTCGAAATGCGGCATACCCGCAAGGGTATCGGGGGTTCGAATCCCCCCCTCTCCGCCACCCATAACGCCTTGTTTTCATCGGCGTTTGTGGGGGTCTGAATAGTCCCGTCATTCCGGTCGCTTAGCGTGGGTTCGGCCGAAAATTCGCCCATTCTCCAGTACCCATTCGGGCCCCGAAACGGGCGAATTTGGCGGCTATTCTCTGCCCCTCCGTAGGCCAGTACCCTTTTCGGGGCGCCCGCTCGCGGGAGAACCGTTGTCTCCAGCCCGCATAGCGGCCAATTCGCCAGCCGCACTGGCTGCCCGAGCAGCCATACCGCCTAAGGCAATGCGTGGTAGGGCAGCCATAGTCCCAATGACCGGACATCACTCTTTGACGACGTCCGAGGCGTCTGCTTTCGGGCATTCCGGCCGCAAGCAGTACAAATAGCACTCGTGGCGTGCTCAAATAGCCGAACGTGGCCGGGACCGCACGGTGGGGCGCCCGAATAGCTGATCGACGCCGTCAGCCTTCCGGAAGGCACCCACGAGCGTCATCCAGGAGCCAGAGCCTGCAGCGAGTCGATAGCAGCGTCCGCACTCTTGAACATCGCCCGAAGCGGTGCGCTGTCGGGGTAATGCCGCGCCAAGATCTGCTTCGCCGACACTAGGCTGCCAACGTGGTGGTCACGGCCGGCGGGCAAAGGAACGGCTGCCTCCCTGCCGTTGAGCTCATGATAATAGAGTCCATTGAATTGCTCGTTCGGCAGTTCGTCGCCCGCGTACTCGCGCATCACCCACTCGTCGAGGTCGCTGCGCATGCGATCGACGCGCTTGTAGATCGGCCGGCGGTCGCGGACGCTGATCAGCACCGATTTCAGCAGGCGTCCGACTTCGGCGTGCGCCTCTACCGGCATCTTTCCCGCCGGGCGGGTTCGCGGTCCGACGAACGTCTGGATGAACCCGACGGAATTGCGCGGCACGGGCTTTACGTGAGCCGCCTTGGGGATCAGCTGTGCGGCGTGAGCCTTCGCCGCCGACCCGGGGCTGACGAACGCGGGCGACATTGGGCCGGACTCACCATTCCAGTCTGCCGCGGCCATCGGCTTTGGAAGGCGGTCAAGAGCCGCGACGAGAGGCGCAAGCGAGTAGCCCTTCTTGGCGATCAGGAAGAGTTCGGTGCCGCCGTCGGGACTGTACATCCCCTCCCAGCTTGGTTTCGCGATTGCGTAGCCGTGGCGCTGCGACCAGGCGGCCCGCTCCGTGGCTAAGTGGTTGACCGCCCCCTGATAGGGTTCGTCCGCGTAGACGTAGGTCTTGCTTGCGGGGTCGAACCAGATTGTGGCGTGGTCATTGCCGGGCACGGCCTTTTGGAAATCACCGCCCGGGTAGGCGCGGCTTCCGCTGCCAGAGGGTTTCAGGCCGGTGGCCATCATGAACGTCAGGGTGCGGGCTGCCTTACAGGCCTCACTCCGCGCCGCCGATTGTGAGCTGGCCAGGTACTGTTGTTGCACGAGGTGGTCGGGCCCCTCCAGGCGCATGCCGGCGAGGTAACGGGCGTTCCGAAGGTGCGCGGGGCTGAGCAGGGCTTCCAAGGCGATCGACAGGTCGATCGTCAGTGTCTCTCGGCCCTTGGTTTTGGCGTCACGGTCCGTCCAGTAGACGGTGATGAAGACGCGATGGCCGGGCGGTGGCACAGACCCTTTTGGATCTCCGCCAAGAGTGCGGAAAGCGTGCGAATAGTTCTGGTGGCCCGCAATGCGCGCCGCCTCATCCAGCGCCTTTGCGTGCTGAAGGCCTTGGGTCGACTTGATCGATTTGGCGAGACGCCGAATGCCGTCGAGGGTGGACGGCACGATGGGTGCTGCAGACATGCCAGTTCTCCTGGCTCTTTACGAAACGTCGCTCGCCTACCGCTTCACGAGCCCGAACATGACATGGCCGGGAAAGGTCTCTTCGGCAGCGCTGTCAACAGCTTCGCTACGGCGAGCGGCAGGCTCCTGCCTGGAGCCTCGTATCCTTCTACCACTGACCGGCGCTTCGGAAAAGGTTTGGCTGCGTCTAATTTTTTTGTCGCGATACGGTCCTCCCCGTCGAAAGGAGGCGCTAGCCATGAGTTCAGGAAAAGGGCTGGACCTGGGTGTCCCGCACAAGGATTAGAACTATCACGGGTGCGAAGATTCCGGCGCGCTCACCATGACCTGTGAGATGTGCGAGAAGGAGGAGATCAGCCACATCCACTTTGTCAGTCATTCCGACTACCCGACCTCACGGACTACCACGGAGCACACTCACGCCAGCTCCCGGCGGCCTCTCACACCAGCACCAGGGCCGCCCGCTGCCGCTCCCAGTCCATGGGGATGTCCGCCTCCAGCAGCTCGGTGAGGCTGTAGTCCCGCAGCCGCTTGCCGCCGAGGATCTCATCGGTGATGTCCGGCGCCAGCCAGGCGAGCCGCAGCAGCTTGTCCACATATCGCGACTGCAGGTCTTCGGCGGCGGCGATGTCGTCGGCGCCGGCGCGCTCTCCTGACGCCAGCTGCGCCGCCCACCGCCGCCCGCGGGCGATCGCCTTCTGGAGCGCCAGATCCGGCCCGACCGGCTGGACCGGCACGCCGGCGCCATCGACGATCCGCTTGGCGCCGCCGAAGGTCTTCAGCGCGACCGGGATGCGCAGCGTGACCGGGGCGTCGGGACTATCGGCGTTGATGGCGTCGATCCGCAGCATGTCCGGATCGAGCGTCATCTCCACGCCTCCGCTGGAGACCACCATGCGCACCAGCGCGGCCTTGGCGTCGCCATCGACCTTGGCCGGATCGACCCGATCGGCCAGTTCACGATCGACCAGG
>Ga0299912_10000644_pt1 | contig 28949 bp, 26 predicted proteins | sample RVTome_2_FD_207667 | JGI IMG/M metagenome (GOLD analysis project Ga0299912, IMG submission 207667) | Soil microbial communities from uranium-contaminated site in the Upper Colorado River Basin, Wyoming, United States - RVT95D214 (version 2) ... | reverse complement strand
AAGCAGAGTATACCAGGCAGGCCGAGAAGTTTTCAACTTTTACTGAAGGTATAGAATAACACGTAATTAAACCAGGTCTATAAGCCTGGCAATTTTTATGTTGCTTACTACCAGAATAATACGAAACCAGGAAAAATGGATTGAAAAATTCCTGCTCTTCAGCGCATTCATCACCATTCTGACAACAATCGGAATTGTTCTGGTGCTTACTATCGAAGCATTCAAGTTTTTTCGTGAAGTTTCGATCGTTGAATTTTTAACAGGTACCGAATGGACTCCGTTATTTACCAAAAAGCTATATGGTATTCTTCCTTTGCTTTCCGGTACTCTGTTAACATCGTTTATCGCCATACTGGTAGCACTTCCCTTAGGGCTTACCATAGCCATTTTCCTGAGCGAATATGCCCCCAGGAAATTTCGTAATTATATAAAACCTTCGCTTGAGTTACTTGCAGCAGTGCCTACTGTGGTATATGGTTTCTTTGCCCTGACCGTAGTAACTCCTTTTCTTCAGAAATTTATTCCCGGTTTGTCGGGGTTTAATTCCCTGGGTGCCGGAATCGTTATGGGCATTATGATCATTCCCATTATTTCGTCACTAAGCGAAGATGCCCTGAACGCGGTACCCGCTTCGTTGCGTGAAGCATCGTATGGCATGGGATCGACACGATTACAGACTTCTCTCAGGGTATTAGTCCCTGCAGCATCATCGGGGATCGTTGTTTCAGTGATCCTTGCCATCTCAAGGGCCATAGGGGAGACAATGATCGTAGCAATTGCAGCCGGACAGCAGCCACGCTTTACCATGAACCCGTTTGTTCCGGTGGAGACACTTACTGCGTATATTGTTCAGGTTAGTCTGGGCGATGTTCCTCATAATTCCATTGAATACCGGACCATTTTTGCAGCAGGGATTACCTTGTTCGTATTTACGTTCATTCTCAATACGGTCAGTCACTGGTTGAAAAATAAATTCAGGGAACAATATGAATAGGATCCTGATAAACCAGTTGAAAGATAAAACTTTCCTTGCAGTGGGAATTTTAAGCACCCTGATCGGACTTATATTGCTGGCGATCTTTATCGGAGATATTCTCATTGAAGGTTTACCACGTATAGGCTGGAAGTTTATTACTAGCCTCCCATCACGTGTGCCCGAAAAAGCTGGAATTTATACAGCCATGATGGGATCGGTATGGATTCTCCTGCTGACAACCATGATAGCGTTCCCGATAGGTGTCGGAGCCGGCATCTATCTGGAAGAGTATGGCAAAAAAAGCAGGCTGGCAAAACTACTTGAGATCAATATTTCCAACCTTGCAGGAGTACCATCGATTATATATGGATTATTGGGTCTGGAGATATTTGCCAGGATAATGAACCTGGGAAGTTCTATACTTGCAGGGAGTATGACACTGGCATTGTTGATATTGCCTATAATTATTGTAGCAACACGTGAAAGCATCAAGGCTGTGCCACAATCATTGCGCGATGCTTCCTATGCAATGGGAGCCTCGAAATGGCAGACAATCTTCCATCAGGTGTTACCGGCTTCTTTTGGAGGAATATTAACGGGTATTATCCTTGCCTTGTCAAGAGCAGTGGGGGAAGCAGCTCCTTTGATCGTGGTAGGTGCCCTGGCGTATGTGCCTTTTGCCCCCAAAAGTCCGATGGATGAGTTTTCGATATTGCCCATCCAGATCTTTAACTGGATTTCGCGACCTCAGCATGGTTTTATTGTGAATGCCGCTGCTGCAATTATAATACTGCTCATCATAACGTTTGCGATGAATGGTATTGCAATCTATTTGAGAAACAGGTGGCAGAAACGTATGATCGGATAACTTATAACTAAAGGCAGATTTATGTTTGCCACAGATATACAGGAATTAATGATAAAGAATAACGAGAATCTGGCAACGGATGTTGTTGATAAAGTTCCGGATGCGAAATCAGAATATAAAATCGTAACCCGGAAAGTCAATGTTTTCTATGGCGATATACAGGCACTGAAAAAAGTATCGCTTAAGATCCGGCCATATACCGTAACTGCATTGATTGGACCTTCGGGCTGCGGAAAATCGACATTCTTACGGGTCTTTAACCGGATGAATGATTACATTGACGGGTTTCGCCTCGAAGGGGATGTTTTCATCGATGGGGTGAATATCTATAACGACAGAATAATTCTTGAAAAGCTCAGAAAAGATGTGGGTATGGTGTTTCAAAAGCCCAATCCTTTTCCGAAATCGGTATATGAAAATGTATCCTACGGACTTAAAATTCAGAGTGTAACCGATAAAAAATTCATTCAGGAACGGGTCGAGACTTCGCTAAAGAAGGTGGTTCTGTGGGATGAGGTCAAAGACAATCTGAAACGAAATGCCCTCGCCCTATCGGGCGGACAGCAACAACGTTTATGTATAGCCCGAACATTGGCTGTGGAACCCAATATAATCCTGATGGATGAACCAACTTCAGCCCTTGACCCTTTATCGACCAGTAAGATCGAGGAACTTATTTTTGAATTGAAGAATGAGTATACTATACTGATTGTAACGCATAATATGCAACAAGCCGGAAGGGTAAGCGATAGGACTGCATTCTTTTATTTGGGAGAGCTGATTGAAGAGGGTGCTACAAAGGACATTTTTCTGAATCCAAAGGTGCAAAGAACCGAGAATTATATCACAGGCAGGTTTGGGTAGTGTTTTTCCGGTTTTGTACTGATTTATATTTTGTATAATTGCAACACTAATTAATGATTGATATGATTCCTCTTGAATATGAAGTTGAGCATTTAAAAAATATTTTCCTTGAAATGATTGACCTGGTGCGCAACCAGATGACACTTACCAAGAAAGCCCTGCTTAACGCTGATACTGAAGTTGCTGCCGAAGTAATGCGCAAAGAGGGACGGGTAAATTCGTACGAGCTGACAATCGACAGGGAATGTGAAGATTTTCTTGCTTTGCATTCTCCGGTAGCAGCCGATCTCAGACTTACAATTGCCATACTTAAAATGTCGGGTAGTCTTGAGCGGATAGGCGATCACGCATATCGTACTTCAAGTTTCATTTACGATGATAAACTCAGGCTAAATAAGGAATTAGTTGAAATTGTTCATTTGGCAGAATTGTTTGACGATATTGATGAAATGCTCGCAAATATTACAAAAGCATTTGAAACCAGCAACGTCAAGCTGGCCAGGGCAGTTTTTAAAAAGGATAAAATCATTGATAAGATCAATAAAAAAATACCTGACCTGATGCAGGATTACCTGAAAAACTCAAAGGATAAAATCTCTAATGTGATCCTGGTATCCCGTATTATCGGAAAGTTGGAAAGGAGCGGGGATCATATTAAGAATATGTCAGAGGAAATTATTTTTTACCTTGAATCGGAGGTAATAAAACACAAGAAAAAGAATAAGAAAATTACGAAACGTTTCAGTATGCCGGATCTAAAAAAAGGGAATAAAAAACATAAGAATTTTGAATAAAAAGCTGGTGCATTTCTCCGATCTGATTACAATTGAATGGATTGTATTTCTTTCAGCGTGACTTTCCGGTTGTTTTCTGAAAAGTCGCGAAATGCTTTATAGATATTATTTACGTGAAGGATAAGGTTTTTCATCTCTGCCAGAATATCCAGGAACAACATATTCGTTCTTGTACTGCCGGGCTCTTTCTTGAATAGTTTAAGATCTTTCTTTCGGGCTTTTGTGATCATCTCACTGATCACCTGTGAGTTACTTATCTGTTTCCCCTGCTGGGAATAGTCCGAAGTTGTGATCGACGCCACGATATCGTTAATATAACCCTGATAAGCTTTCGAGATCTCTTTCAGACTTTCCGTCTGGAATTCGGTGAGCGGGGTATGGTTATTATCGACATGTTCGTAACTGGGATTAACAATATAGGTCAAACAGTGCATCATATCGCGCATATAATCAATGATTTCAATGTAACTGTGTCCGCTTTCGAATGATTCTTCCGTAAGTTTCTGTAAGCTTCGGGGTACTTCTTTTTTAAGTGATTTGGCTTCTTTGTTCAGTTCCTTAATGATTTTAACGTCTTCCTTTAATTTCTTATGTTTTTCCTTCATAAGGGATTCAAGCGACTGACTCAGTGTTTTGGACGATGCTAACAACATACTGGTTATAGTTGCCGAGCATGACTCATAAATACTCTCACCATCAAGGGTAAGAGCTTTTGATCGTTCCTGTTGTCTGATCTCATCCTTCGATTTTTTACTATGAATCGCATGGGTTTTGATTATAAGGAGTATTGCCAGCGGAATTAAAACAATAAGACCCAACAGGTTGGTCCAATACAAGATCAGTGCCAATAATAATGATACAGTAAAAGCGCTTATTGCAGTAAAAAACCATCCTCCGACCACAGTAACAACGCCTGTTATGCGATACACAGCACTCTCGCGACCCCATGCACCATCGGCAAGCGACGATCCCATAGCGACCATAAAGGTTACATAGGTGGTAGACAATGGAAGTTTCAGTGAGGTTCCGAAGGCAATCAGAATACTGGCAACCACAAGATTCACCGATGCCCGGATAAGATCGAATGATACTCCCGGATTCTTTTTCACATATTCTTTAAACGGTTTCGGGTCAAAGCGTTTCGCCATCCTTTTGGCCATTGCGGCGGGAATAAAAAACTGTATAGTTTTGTTTATTTTAATTGCCTGACGGACTACAGCACGGGCTACCAGACTGGATTCAAACCGTTCTTCTATAACGTCCTGGTCACTCAAATTAACCGTAGTTTTTATTACAGTTCTTGCTTTACGGCTTACCCATAGTGTGATAACCATGATCAGACCTGAGGTGAGAAGGTACAGTGTCGGAGTTTTAATTTCTCCTGCAAGTGATGACATCATGAATGATCCGGCTGATGCTCCCTGGGCAGCCGAGAAAATTTTATACGATTCATAACCCGCCAGCGGTACACCGATAAAATTTACCAGATCGTTTCCGGCAAAGGCCATTGCCAGGGCAAACGTTCCTGCGAGGACAATGAATTTCAGAATATTTAAATGAAATATCCAGTGAAGAAATTGAAATATGATTGTCCACCCGGCCAGACTTATACCTAATATCAACAGAGTGTGAGAAATGATCCAGCCAATTGTTTCATCGGTCATGAATGATATTCCTTTGGCACCTTTTATTAAGATAAAATAGGTAATGAAAGTCAGAGCAATACCGCCCCAGAGGGCTCCGAAATACTTCATGGTCCGCTCAAAATTAAAAGTAAACAGTAACCTGGATAAATATTGAATTACAGCACCTATGGAGAATGCAATGACAATCGAAATCAGAATTCCGAAAATTATAGCAAGTGCTCTTGCTGAATTGATATAGTTGCCAAGTTCACTAAGGTCCTCACCATTTTTAGTCAGAGAAAGTATAGCAATACCTACAGCACCTCCCAATAATTCAAATACAATAGAAACCGTTGTGGAAGTAGGCAACCCGAATGTATTGAACAGGTCAAGAAGCAGTACATCGGTGAGCATTACTGCCAGGAAAATGATCATGATATTATAGAAAGAAAATGAGCCGGGATTGAAGATCCCTTTTCGCGCAACTTCCATCATACCGCTCGAAAATGTAGTACCGATAAGTATGCCTGCTGCAGCAACCATCAGAATTAAGCCGAGAGGAGCAACTTTTGCACCGACAGCAGAATTTAAAAAATTTACGGCATCGTTACTTACACCAACAATCAGATCGGATATAGCCAAAATAATAAGGACTATGACCATCAGAAGAAATACGTTTTCCATGCGTACTAGTTATTACGTCCTAAAAATAAGCGATGTACCTGAAATAATACCATGCCAATGTTAATTTTATGTTAAGTTCATTGACCTAAAATTAAAACCTTTTACGAATTAACTAATTTTTTCTTAACGACCAGGCTGATATACTGCGTTTGCATTTATAAAATTATTACAATATTAAGTAGGATATGAATTCTACATACTGACTGGTACCGAAAACTGGTTGTAATAAATTTAAACTGAATTGATCTGATAATTATCAACGGAATGGTCTTGCAGGGTATATTTAAGAATAGTTATTGAAAATCTTCCCGGAATGAGAAGGAAGAACTGATAATACCGAATACAAAAGAGTAGTTTGTTTTTCACATGGCAACAAACAGAAAGGAAAGATGAGAACCGCACAACAGCCATCAACTGCACCAGCCGTAAATGTCAGGCATGGAAAATATTCATCAAGAAAAGAGGCCCTTTCTCAAGAGCCTCGGTTATTACAGATTATTTTGTTGTGCGAACCGTAGTTGTTTCGTTGATCCAACAACCTACCGTATAGGACTGGCCGTCGGTATATCCGTTGAAAAATGCATTCTCATTATTCGGAAAGCGCTGGGAATAGGCTCTGATCTGTTCTTCGGCTACTTCAGCTACGGAAGGATCGACCGATTTTGCTTTGACGAATTTATCGACAGCTGCCCAGTATACAGCCTGTTTTTCGAAGTCGTTGCCGCCACAACTGGCGCTACATGCTGCATAGGCCGATCCGATAAGAATGTATGCTTCTCCATAATTGCTTTTTAGACTAATGGCTGATATACAATACTTTCTTGCATTGGAATACTCTCTCATTTGAAAAGCTACTTTCCCCAATTGATAATAATACAACGCTTTCTTTTCAGCATCTGTCTCACCTTCCACAGCCTTTATATAATAGAGATTTGCCTTATCATATTCTTCCTTCACTGCAAACAATCCGCCGAGTTTTGCTGCTGCATCAGGCGTAGGTTCAAGTTTGTACAATGTTTCAGCTGCCTTGGCATAGAGTTCAAATGTTTCACAACCTGTTTGCGCAAGTAGTGTGGTCACCTTTTTGAGATATTGTATATTGTTTGAATTCTCCTGGTATTCAGGACCAAAAATACCTATCAGTGATTCGCAATCCGCTGCACCACTTTCGGCAAATATTTTTTCAACTCCGTCAATTGCCTGCATTATTTTAGGATCGTCATCACCACTGGCGATTTTTTCTTCAAGCAAATCCATTACTTTTACATAGTTATTAATCATTACATCGGGGCCGATTAATCCCTGTTGCATCATAGCAAAACTTGTCGAGATAAACGTTACAGCAACCGATTCATCTGGTATCTCATCCGGCATATTTACCGATTTTTCCAGATATCCGTATGCCTCCTGGAGGGACGACCTACGATAACGCAATAAATCAATTCCTTTCATCCCATATACATACCCCGGTTGTCCAAAATAAGTAATTCGCTGATCGTAAAGCATCATGAGTGTATCAACGTATTCATTCTGAATTGTTTCATTCGTTTCGTTCTCAATTTTATACTTCAGGATTTTTACACCATGTATATAAATATTCTTGCTCGATTTTGGACAATTAAAGAAACAGTAGCGCCACGAATCATAAGCGTATTCGAATGTATTGATTTTTACATATTGGTTCATAATTGATAGATTGCTGGCACACTGCATACGCGATGCACTGTCGGGTCCGTAATTCGGATTTTCGTGTATGTTGTGCTGCTGGCCTAACGAGGGAAAAGTTATTAAACATAAGCCAGCAATTACCATGCAATAATTCACTGTATTTGCTTTCATAATTTTAATTTTCTAGCTAACTCAATTTCAGTCACATAAATTTACGATCTGCGAAAGTAATATATCAATTACACTAATGCAAAAATTAACCCAAATAACTCATTTTTGTCAATAAACCAGTAATAAGTTTCTGAAGAGTATTTTGTTTTTTTCTCATTTTTGTAGGAAATTTCAACTGATGACAATGGAAGAGGAAAAACTGTACGATCTAGCTTTTTTGAACAAAATTTCAGGAGGAGACCCTGCATTTATCAAAGAAATGATTTCGACTTTCAAGGAAATCGCTCCGGAATACATACAAAAAGCTGAAAGATTGTTAAAAGAACAGGCAATCGAGACATTGAGTAAAGAAACGCACCGGATTATTCCTGGTGTGTCGTTTTTGGGAGCTAAAGAACTTGAAGCCGATCTGATGCTAATTGAAGAGTACACAAAAAAAAATACAAATCTGGAAGCAATTCCAGCTCTGATTGAGAGTGTCGGCGATAAAATTGACAGGTTAATCCAGATGTTCGATCGTGATTTTAATGAAGCGCAATGAAAATTCTGTATGCCGAAGATGATATAATGATGCAAAAAATTGTCGTTCGTTCCCTGGTTCGTCTGGGTTACGAAGTGACTACCGTTGATGATGGCTTGGAAGCGGTCGAGACTATTGAAGCGGAAGAATTTGATCTGATCATACTTGATTTGTTTATGCCGAAAAAAAGTGGTTTTGAAGTTGTCGAACACATGCGCGATACATTAAAAAACAATACGCCCGTGTTGATTTTAAGCCGCAGTCATCTTGGCGAATCCATTGAGAAAGCATATACGGCTGGTGCGAACGATTTTATTGTGAAACCATTCCTCCCGGAAGAGCTAATTGTAAAAATAACCCGGATGCTGGTGCATAAAAGATAATACCTTATAATGCATGAATCAGAGATTGAAAACTGTTCTTGTCCAGTCCGATATCGTGTGGATGAATGTCCCCAGAAATCTGATAAAATACGAAAATTTCCTGGGTAAGATCGATCAGGAAGTTGATCTCATTTTGCTTCCTGAGATGTTTGCTACGGGCTTTGTATTGGACCCAACAAGTTTTTCTGCAGACGATCAAAAAGCTGTAATGGATTGGATGTTGCGAATGGCGGGTCGTTTCAATGCGTGTATCTCCGGGAGCCATCCGTTTTACCATGAAGGGAGATATTTTAACCGTTTTTTGGCCGCGTTCCCCGATGGAAGTTTAACATTTTACGATAAACGGCATTTGTTCACAATAGGCGGAGAGAAACAACATTTTACTGCCGGAAATGACCGGTTGGTCTTTGATGTAAAAGGTTGGAAACTAATGCCGCTTATCTGCTACGATTTGCGTTTTCCGGTCTGGAGCAGGAATAATGTAAAGTATGATCTTCTGCTGTTTGCAGCAAACTGGCCCAAAGTACGAAATCATGTATGGGAAATCTTATTGAAAGCCCGTGCCATTGAAAATCAAAGTTATGTTATCGGAATTAACCGCATTGGTATTGATGGACGTTCGATCGAATATTTTGGTCAGTCACAGGTAATTTCTCCCAAAGGGGAGATCATTGCCCGACTCTCCGATCGGGAAGATCTGCTCACGGTTTCCCTTAGTAAAATAGAACTGGACAGATTCAGAAAAGATTTTCCTGTTCTCGACGACGCCGATAATTTTACAATAGGATAGTTGTTCTGGCTACAGATGGTTAATATGTAAAAGTTTGAAAAAAAGTTCTAACAGCATTGCCTGCTATATTCGCCACAGTCGTTGCATCCTCGGCAGTTGTCAGTATTATGTATATGTCCATGATGTAATTCTTCATCAGTAGCTTCGCGTATTTCTGTTATTTCACCTTTGAAAAATAAGCTGCTGCCGGCCAGAGGATGATTAAAATCCATTGTTATCGTATCGTTACTGACTTTCTGTACAACACCCGTAAGTTTATTTCCCGATGTATCCTGCATGGGTATCTTATTTCCAATCCTTAGCATGTTGTGATCAATTTTGCCGCTGACTTCAAATGCAGATATCGGGATGTTAACAATGGCATCAGTATTTACTTCACCATATGCTTCGTGTAATGTTAAATTGAATTCGAAATTGTCTCCTGTTTTCAGGCCATGAATATTTTCCTCAAATTTAGGTAGTAAACCTCCGGCTCCATAGAGAAAGGTAAGAGGAGAGTCGGCAGTGAGTGTTTCAATAACCTCTCCTTCAGGACTATCAAGTCGTAATTCATAGGTAAGCGAAACCACTTTTTCATTTGAAACTTTCATTTGTCACATTTTTTATGAGCCGCAAAAATAGGTATTATTCTTCATTTGTCATAAAACAGGATATTATAGCCGATTGTTCATTCAGAGATGATTGTTAATAAGCCCGACATATATTTATCGATTCAGGGTGGAAGTTTATTTAAAATATAAACCGGTGTATGTATATTTTTTATATTTTCATCTCAGGACAGAATTTTGAAAGCTATATGAACAGTGCAACCTTTTTTTCCAATTTTTGTCGTTATAATTATGTATAACCAAAAACTAACTGCCATGAAAAACCGGATTATAGCTTCATTCATAGGTGTTTTTTTTACAATTGGTCTGAATGCACAGGTCCATTTTGGAATACGCGGTGGAATCAATTCCAGTAATATTAAACTCAGCGATTTTGATGCCGGACAATATTCGCTTGAATATGCAAGGGGTTCTGTAGGCTTCCATGTCGGGGCTATGATGCAGATCAAGTTACTGGGTGTATTTGTTCAGCCTGAATTCCTGTTCACAACAACTCAAAGCGATATCTCGATTGCAACATTTGATGATGGTTCTTTCACATGGAATAAGCCCGAACTTGGCGATCAGCGGTTCAATAAAATTGATATTCCGGTGATTTTCGGGATAAAACTGGGGCCGATGAAATTGCAGGCCGGGCCTGTCGCTACAATGATGCTAAATTCATCTTCCGATTTGCTCGATAGATATCAGTTTGAAGAACAATTTAAGGGAGCGACCCTGGGTTACCAGGCGGGGGTAGGATTTGAGCTTGGAAACCTGCTGCTGGATGTGAAATATGAAGGCAACCTGAGCAAACTTGGCGACGGTGTAATGATTGGCGGACAACCTTACTATTTCGATCAGCGTATGAATCAATGGATAATTAGTCTGGGTTTTCTTTTGGGCGACTAGTAAAACACGTTGCGTAATATACGCACCTTATAATAATGATATACCCTGCCATATGAAACGAATCATTCATTCCTTAGTTATATTTATTGGGTTGATTATAATCGGGTGTGAAGGGACCGATTATTCGCCATATTCATATTCCAATGAGGAGACTATCTATTCCGATGAGAGTTCGACCAGTTTCCGGGAGATACTTTTGGTATTAAAACCTTATATAATCGATGGAGATGAATCGTTATACCTGGTTACTGATACCATCCGTAATATTGAGATCTGTGTAAATGGCCAGCTTTGGGGATTTTTCAGCTCATTCGGTGTCGATTCTTCTCTGTATGAGTGCACAAACAGGAGCGGATTATTTTTCACTACGGAACAGACAGGTTACGAGGTAGTTGCACCTTATGTTACATCAATCGATACATTGTCTTTGGCCGGAGAATATGCTGATTTGCTCAGCGGATACTTTACACTCGAACCTGGCGATTACCTTTGCGAAATTGTTTCCTTTGAACTGATCACCAGCGAACAGGAAATCATGAAAATATACACGGGTCTGATCGTCCCTTTTGAGGTACGTGAGAATAGCAGAAGTACCTTTATCGGCCAGTTTGAAATCCTGTTAACTCTTTAGCCATGAAAATACAACAGCTTATTCCGGTATTTATCCTGTTCATGCTTTCGGCCTGTATGGGAGAAGGAACAATTAGTGTACAAAATAATGTCCATAATGTGAAGCTTGAAAGTATCAGCTGGGGCGATGTTTCGTTGTATTATTCGCTGTTGCCGGGCGAAACTTCCGAAGAAATTCTGATCTGGAACCTGCGAAGTGAGTTTCCTATGGATCATGCTCTGGAATTTTATATGGTTGCCGAAGGTAACAGGGTATATTTAAAAACTAAAACAATATATCAGCTCGATATCGATGATAAACTGCTAATTGAAATTAACGATACTACGGAAGTAGTGAATCCGGCACTTGAGTAAGTATTTATTTATATTATTGTCTGTCAATATTTAAGTTTTTGGTGTATACCTGTTATATGAAATCCGGATAATTCCTACTGCTAAACCAGTCTAGCTTTTCATGAAGCAAATGAATATAGTAATTTGATGCAAATAAGTTGATTTCTGCTGATGAATTTGTATATTGATTGTGTTTAACTTGTAACTATGTATGTGCTATACCATTGAAATCAATCTTACGCGAGAGCAACTGGAGAAGCGCTTTAATGCCCGGCTTGACAGGCATTTACCTTATAGGAAACAAAATCGTGTTTCAGCTTTTACACTTCCTGATTGTCCTGTGATTTGTTCCGATGAATCCGGGGTTATAAAATTGTATAAATGGGGCCTGATCCCGTCGTGGAGCCGCGATGAGAATTATGCACGGGAGATCAGAATGAAAACATTTAATGCCAAATCAGAAACCCTCACGGAGAAAGCTTCCTACCGCCATCTGGTGAAAACCAGGAAGTGCCTTGTACTGACCAGTGGATTTTACGAGTGGCAGGCGAGGGGTAAAGAGAAACAACCCTATTTTATACAGGTGAAAGATACAGATGCCATTGCTCTTGCAGGATTATACGACAGCTGGATAAACCGGAAAACAGGCGAAATTCTTCATACATTCACTATTATTACAACCAGGGCAAATCCTATGTTGGAGAAAATACACAACACCAAAAAAAGAATGCCGGTGATCCTGAACCAGGATGATGAAGAGGCATGGATCGATCCACGCCTGCCACTCGAGAAAACATTAAGTTATCTTCAGCCTTTCGATGACAGGCTGATGGTTGCAGAAGAGGTTGATAAGCAGTTATTCAGGAGGAACATTTCTGAGGATTTGGGAGGTCCTCTCTTTTAAATCGAAATTCTTTCAATTATTAATATGTTTCGGGATTGATTGCACTATAATTCCAATTTAACAGAAACTCTTTTATTTTCTCTTCATTATACGATTCTTTTTCTTCCAGGTAAGCTGTATTTTGTGTGTGAAGCCGCTTTCCTTCGGCATCGAGGATAACAAAGACCGGAAAGCTAAAACGTTGCGGAAACTCCAGTCGTTTCATTGCTTCGGGATTTTTATTCTCCATGCTGTAATTCACATGAAGAAGAACATAATCAGCCCTGATGAGTGAGTCGAGGGTTTGATGCTGTTTAATGAATTTATGTAGTCTGATGCACCAGGGACACCAGTTACCTCCAACCTGGATAAGAACATGTTTATTTTCTGATTGTGCCAGCAAAATAGCCTGGTCAATCTGTTCCACTGCATCCATATCCGGATGATACAAGACTAACGTATCGTTATTTTGAGGGAAAGAGGTTTCTGTTAAGATGATTAGCAGGGCTGAAACAATAAATGGCCGTATCATATAAATTCTTTTTTCAATTGTTCACACCATACTGCAACACGTTCTTTATTCTTACCCGACTGGCTTTCGAAGTCGAGGGCCAAGCCGCAGAATGTATCTCCTCGCTGTGCTTTGGAACGTTCGAATGAATACCCTTTTGTAGAAGTATAACCAACGACGGTCGCACCTTGTTGTTCCAGCAAATCAGCCATGATACCCACTGCATCGACAAAATTTTCAGGATATCCTTTTTGATCCCCGGCACCATATATAGCTGCCCTTTTCCCCTTCAGATCGAGATCCTCGAGTTCAGGAACGAATTCGTCCCAGTAATTGGGTAGCTCGCCATCGAACCAGGTCGGGACCCCTAAAATCAAGTTGTTGTAGTGAATGAATTGTTCTGCAGTCAAATCTTCCGCGTTGATTTCGTCTATGGCATCGGCACCAAATGCTTCAACAATTCTTTTTGCCATTTGGGCGGTCTTTTTCGTATTAAAACTATAGAATAACCCGATTTTCTTCATACAACATAGTTTAGTACTCAAGTAATTCTTTAGCAGCTTTGATAATTTTTGTGATATCCGGGAGGATAGCCTTCTCAAGAATGTGGCTAAATCCGACTGGTGTGAAGGTTGAACCCACACGGCGAACAGGGCCGTCGAGATATTCGAATGCTTTATCAGTGACTACAGACGCAATTTCAGCGCCAAAACCGGAAAAAACTTTGTCTTCGTGCACTACAAGTGCTTTTCCTGTTTTTCTCACAGAACTGACAATTGTTTCAACATCGAGAGGAAGCAGCGACCTCAAGTCGACAACTTCGATATTTGCTTTGGTTTCTTTGGCAATTGCTTCGGCAGCTTCAAGACACATATGGGTTGTATTACCATAGGTGAACATTGTCATATCAGTCCCTTCACGACGTATTCTTGCTTTTCCGAAGGGAACCTCGAAATCATCGGGGACAGGTGTGGCAGCATGGGGTGCATTATACAGAGCTTTTGGTTCCATAAAAACTGTCATACCTTCCGAACGGATTGCTGTTCTGAGCAGGCCTGCAGCATCGTCGGCAAAGGAAGGATATACTACACGGGTTCCGGGGAATGTGGTAAGAGCACCTTCGATATTTTGAGAATGATACAAACCGCCTCCTATATATCCTCCCGAAGCAAGACGCACGGTAATATTGGGAGAGTATTGACCTTTGGATCTCCAATACTCATGACTTGTTTCAACAAATTGCTCCATAGCCGGCCAGAAGTAATCGGCAAATTCGGCGCCTTCAACCACAATCCTGATTTTTTTATCGAAACGCGACATACCGTTGGCTGTACCCATTATGAAATCTTCTGCAATCGGGGCATTGAATACACGTTCTTTACCAAATTCCTTTTGCATTCCCTTTGTAACATTGAATATTCCTCCTTTCTCTTTATTGGCAATATCCTGTCCCCAAATGTACGTATCCGGATTAAAACGAAATTCGGCCCTTAACGTCTCGTTAATGGCTTCGATCATTTTCTTTTTTGGTCCGTTGAATATGTGCGTGCCTTCAGGGTATTTCTCTGATTTGTATTCGGGTCCGATGACAAAGTCTAGGATGGAATCCGGGGAGGGATCGGGAGCTGCCATTGCAAGTTTATGTGCGGCTTTAACTTCCTCTTTTGCTTTGCTTTCAATTTGTACCAGTTCTTCTTCAGTAAAACGGTTATATCGCAACAGCAAACGCCGGTATTTTGCAATTGGATCATATTCGTTGACATAATTGAGTTCGTAATCGTCGCGGTATAATTCGTGCCTGTCGGAATTAGAATGGGAGTGAATACGGATACAATTCGCCTGAACAATTACGGGTTTAGAATTTTCAATCGCCCAGTTTTTCGCTTCAGTCATAGCGTTCATCGAATCAAAGATATCCTTGCCATTGCAATGGATGATGCGAAGATTCCTAAATCCGGTAAAATTATTGGCCACCTTCCGGTTTGCTGTCTGATCAGCCTTAGGAACAGAAATACCATAACCGTTATCCTGAATGACAAAAATGACAGGTAGTTCTTCATTCGAGGCTCCGTTTATAGCCTCGTATACATATCCTTCCGATACGGAAGATTCACCCTGTGAACTAATGACCACACCTTTCCTATTATATTTTTTGAATGCTCTCCCGGTGCCCGTAGCATGCAATGTATGATTACCTGTGTTTGAAGAAACATTGTGGATGTTCCACTCGGGCTTGGCAAAATGATTGGACATATGGCGTCCGCCACCGGCTACATCTGTATCCTTCGATATCCCGTTAAGGATAATTTCCTCGGCACTTAAACCGGCGGAAACTACTGTCATCATGTCACGGTAATAGGGGTAAAGATGATCTGTTTTCCGGTTGAATACCTGTCCGATAGCGAGTTGAATCCCATCATGACCGGCAAATGGGGCGTGGTATGACCATCCGATTGCCTGTTTGAGATAATTCGGAGCGCGGTCATCGAGCAGACGACCGAGTACTAATAGGTGAAACCACTTCCTGAGTATTTCTTTATCTGTTGTTTTAATACTATATCGTCTTTCGACCGCAAGATTTGTAATTGCCATCAATCAATACATTTATTATATTGTTCTGTTTGTGTCAAATTTCTCCAGATAATCTCCAATACTTCTGAGGAATGTACCTCCAAGGGCTCCATCGACAATCCGGTGATCGTATGTGAGAGCTAGTATCATTTTATGCCGGATCGCAATGACATCGCCGGTTGGAGTTTCCAGCACGGCAGGTTTCTTTTCAATAGTTCCTGTGGCCAAAATTGCTACTTGTGGCTGATTTATAATTGGCGTACCGGATATGTTACGGAAGGTACCGAAATTTGAAATGGTGAAAGTTCCACCCTGTATATCATCCGGGCTGAGTTTGTTGTTTCTCGCTTTATCAGCTAGGGTATTCAAATCGATAGTTAGACCCAGAAGCGATTTCTGATCGGCATCCCTTATTACAGGCACAATCAGGTTGCCTGAGGGTAATGCGACGGCAATTCCGATGTGAACACGCTTTCGCAGGATGATTTTATCGCCATCAACTGAAGCGTTAACGCCGGGATGGTCTCTTAGCGCTCTGGCTACCGCTTCAACAAAGACAGGCATGAAAGTTAGCTTTTGTTTTTCTCTTTTCTCGAAGGCACCTTTCACTCTGTTTCTCCATATAACAATACCGGTAACATCCGCTTCAACGAAATTGGTAACATGAGGTGATATCTGCTTTGATAGAACCATATTATCTGCAATCAGTTTGCGCAGACGATCCATTTGGACAATCTCGTCACCTTCGTATACGGGTATAGAAACCTGGGTTTTTGAAACAGCAGGTTGAACTGCTGTAGGAGTTTTAATTCCGTCTTTTATAGATCGGTTGCCCAGGTAGTTGAGAATATCCTGTTTTTTGACTCTTCCATTATGACCCGTTCCTTTGATTGAATCAAGTTCGTTTATGGTTAATCCCTCTGATTTTGCTATGCTTTTTACCAGGGGGGAATAAAATCTGCCGGATTTAGAAAAATCGGCCTTATGAAAGTTTTCTGTTAATTTCTCCGGTTTATCTTCTTTATCCGGTATGCTTTTCTCTGCTGATTTTGATTCTGAATGCGTTTGACTGGTGATAGTAGCAGTACCACTTGTATCGACAACAGCAATAACTGCTCCAACGGGTACAAGTGCATTTTCATCGTATAGTATTTTTATAATGATTCCATCAACTGGAGAGGGTATTTCAGAATCGACTTTATCGGTAGCGATTTCGAGCAATGCTTCTTCCTCTTCTATTTTATCGCCGACTTTTTTAAACCATTTGGTAATAGTAGCTTCCTGAACGCTTTCACCCAGTTTGGGCATGATAATATCAAATGTTGCCATCTGTAAACTGTATTAATCTGCTAATGAATCGCTATCCAAATATAAGGATTACGAGTCAATTTAAAACTGTTCTAAATAATAATTGAACCGATAAGAATCATTTTCGCCAGCACAAATGGCTGTCAGACCTTAGTCAGCTTAATAACAAAATTTTATGCTATAGGTTCAACAGAATCAGCAACTTTAAAAGATCTTTCGTTTTAAGATTCAAGCTATAAGCTCAAATATTGAATTAGCTTAAAAAGCTAACGAATGATGGAAAGTTTTTTGAAGATGATTGAATCATTTAAGTAGATACGAAGTATATAGTTACCGGGAAGCAGTTCAGATACATCAATTAAATTGGCAGCAGAGTTCAGCTCAATCCGACGAATGTGACTTCCGTGACTATCGAAGATATCTGTTACGCTATTTTCCGATGCAGGTATGATCAGTATAACCATATCCCTGGCAGGGACAGGATAGAGCAGTACACCTGAGTCGTCACAAGTTGAATTGACTGAGTTGTATTCCTGAAATCCTTCGGCTTCGGCTATTTCTTCATTTACCAGATAGTTCAGATTAGAAATGTACTGACCACCTGTAACTTCGATAAAATAGACAGGTTCACATGGTAGTCCTGGAATATCGACCCACAGATAATAGAATCCATCTTCGATTCCGTAAAATGCAAAATTACCTTCATCATCGGTTTCCGTTGTGGCAATAATCTGATAGGTACTTTTTTCTGGCTTTTTATTACCTGCCAGTACGACTGTCGCCTTTGTCGTTGGTCTACCTTTATTCCAATAGTTTGTTGTGTTGAACCTCTTCCCTTCATCAGCTTCGGAAACATTACCGCTCATTTGTGTAATTCCGTTGAATTCAGAATGTCTCTGGATTGTTATATATATGATACCTGGATCGAAATCTGAAGTTACTCTTATATGTTCAGCAAATTCCCAGTATTCAACTGAAGGATAATAAGTAGGTATATAGACTTCAGCATCTTCTCCCGTAGGCCTTGCAACGATCAAGTAATTGCCTGCAGGTACGGAAGTAAACATAAAAGTACCATCTGACTGTAGCCTAACCGAATCGTTAAGCGGCGAACGCTGGTAAAATGTGTAGCCAAATATTTTTACATTCCCGTCGGTCAATGGATCCCCTTCATCGTTTGTTACCAGACCGTTGATATTTTTCACTTTGGAATATTTTGCCAGAAATGAACCTTCAATTCCCGTTGAAATCAGATCCGTACTTCCCAGAGCGTTTGAAAGACCCCAGAAATCACCCGCAACAAATGCGTTTCCATAAGCATCGGAAGACACCGCAGTCATGTGTAACAGGTTATCAGCATCATTGACTTGCCAGAACGTATAATCGAGTGTGCCGTCCGTGTTAATTCTTGCAGTATAGGGATTTCCGTACATGATATTGCCACCAATAATGTCTGGATCCAGGATAAGATCGCTGTATGAAGTGCCGGAAAAGAATACATTTCCCCGTTTGTCTATTTGTACTCCATCGAAATTATTATCACCGGGGGCAGTACCATGGAATGTCCATTGGGGATCAAAGGTGATACTGTTCAGTTTTGCGATTAGAAGGTCGTTGGTACCCGGTTGTGGATTAATCAGTGTGAATACATCCTGAAATACAGAACTCGACTGAAACTCAGAACAAATAAGCAGGTTTTCGTTGATATCGCGATCCAGATATGCGTTTCTGCCAACTCCTGAATAATAACTTTTTTCAACGGGTAAACTTGTTGAATTGATAATATTCCCATCCGCGATATACCGAGCAAGGTAAATATTGTAATTTCCACTTGGATTGAAATATAGAGCACCTTCAATATTTAAATTGTAACTATTGCAAAATCCCATGAAAACCGGATCGCCGTTCGGCATCACAACAATTTTCTCTGCATAATCAATCGTGTCGCCCCGGAATGCGTTTGCCCACTGTGACATTCCGTCTTTCGTATAACAGGCAATAAATGCGTCAACTACACCAGCATTCTTTAATGTGTCTGTACCAAAAAAGAAACCTTGATTTCCATCGTAATATCCTCCGATAAAAAATCTGTCTCCTGGTGCGTTGCTTATAATTGTTGCGCAAATATTTGCCGTACTCTTCCCAATTTCAATAGGACAATCTCTGAACCATGCAACATGACCATCAGGTTCTATTCTAGCTACAAATAGCATTGAAAATGCATCGGTTCCATTTATGACCTGATCCGACAAGTAAGCGTAACTGCCAAGAAAAAATCCCGTAAGATATACGTCTCCCGCTTCTTCGATGAACAAATCCATCGCATTCATCTGACCCTTATTCATTCCATAATCTGTCGCAATTAATCTGTATATCCAGGCAATTTTTCTGTCTTTCGCTATTTTGGCTATCAGAGTGTTACTGTTACTTGTATCAACTGCAATGATTTGATCGCCGAACTGAATACCATCAGTTTGTTCTCCTGTAAATATTATAGCCACTTCGCCACGTTCACTGATGGTTATCTTTTTAATTTGAACACTTGCTGAAGGTACTGTCCCGTAAATGGGATAAAGCCACAGAAGTTTCCCGGTAGGATCTGTCTTCATTAGGAAAGAGTTTGTTGTTTCACCCGTATTACCAGGTACCGAATCTTTCCCATACCTGAAATAGTCCGACATAAATGTACCGGAGATATAACAATTGCCCACCGAGTCGGTAAGCATTTCTGAAATTTGTGAGGGGGAAGTGGTCCTGGCATATTTCCAGATAGGAGTGTCAGGCTGTGCTTTCAACGAAGAAACCAGAATAAGTTTCAATACAAGCAGGACAAGATACTTAAAGGATTCAGGAGTTTTCATTTTTGCTGGTTTTATTAGTTCTTCAAGAGAATTTTACTAAGAATAGTTTAATTTGTTTGTCAAATTAGAATCGAATACCAATCAATAGAATATCGTCTACCTGTTCATTTATACCTTTCCAGTTTTCAATTGTTTCATTTAATCGAATTTTTTGTTCACTCATAGGTAACGGACTGATTTCCAAAAGCAATTCTCGCAGGCACAATGATTTGAATTTTTTTCCTTCCGAACCACCGAATTGATCCGCATAACCATCCGAAAACAAGTAGATGCAATCACCTTTTTCGATCTCGATTTTTTGCGTAGTGAACGGGGTCATTTTGCCAAAATGAAATCCTACGGGCATTTTATCTGCTTTATAAATCAGTATTTCATTATTATGAATCAGGACAAGCGGATTATAAGCCCCTGCAAATTGCATACTGTGATTTAATTGATCGATTATACATAAAGCCAGATCCATACCATCTTTGGCATCTTCTTCTTTTCCTGTCTGCCGGAGTGTTCTGGTAAGATGATCTCTGAGGGTATCAAGAATTCTGCCTGCATCGATGGTTTGTTTTTGCGAAGCGATTTCATTCAAGATACTGATACCGAGCATACTCATGAATGCACCCGGAACCCCATGACCTGTGCAGTCGGCAGCCACCAAAATTATTCTGTCACCTATCCTATTGAGCCAGTAGAAATCACCACTTACAATATTGCGTGGTTTGAACAGGATAAAATATTCAGAGAGTAGCTTGTCAATGAATTCCTTTTTTGGAAGGACTGCAGTTTGAATTTTTTCAGCATATTCAATACTGTCGGTTATTTCTTTTTTTTGCAATGAAATCTGATCACGCTGCTTCTCAATTTCGATAGTTCGCTCTCTTACCTTCTCGGTGAGTACTTTTTTATCGTGACGAAGTTTTCTCTCACGCATCCTTATTATCAGGATAAAAACTGTAATGGCAACTAATAATTCCAGCGTGTAAAACCACCAGGTCTGCCAAACGGGGGGTCGGATCTCAAATGAAAATGTTGCGGGTATGTTGGTCCAGACTCCATCACAATTTGAGGCCAAAACTTTAAATGTATAGCGGCCCGGCGGTATCTTCCGATAGGGAGGTGTCTTAATTTCATGTGTTGGTTCGGACCAGTCATTATCATAACCCTCTAACATATATCTATATTGGTTTTTCTCGATAATCGTATAATGCAAACCAATATAATTGAAGATCAGGTTGTTTTTATTATGAGGAAGGATGAGATTAATTGGTAGGCCATCTTCTTCGTTTGCCCCAGAAGCATATTTCAGAATGGAAGAAGTATCGTTATAGAAACTGATGTCCGTAATATAAACAATGGGAGGGTCATAATAGACGAAATCATTTTTGGGAATGTATTTTACTGCACCTCCAACAGAGCCAAACCAAAGTTCATCACCCAATGATGTGGTTGCAGCACCTAAGCATGTTTCAACTGGCAGGAATCCTTCCAATGCTCCATAATTGGTTACTTTATAATCGACAGGATTGATACGGTCTATACCCTGATTATGACCAGCCCATATAAAGCCCATTTTATCGATGAGAACGGAAAATATGATATCCGACTTAAGACCTTCTTTTATAGAAAAATTCTGACAGGTAATAGTACTGTTCGGGTGAAGCTTAATCTTTGATAAACCCTTATCAGTTGCCAGCCATCCATTTCCTTCTTTGTCGAATGTAATATCATTGCAATAGTTGTGGGGCAAACCATCCCCTGTATCATAAAAGTGAAATGTATTTCCATCGTATATGGCAAGGCCGTTTACCGTAGCACACCAGATATTATTATGAGCATCGATCCCGATGCCCCAAACAGCGACATCTGTATCGGGTGTGAGATTTGTAAATTTTTTGTTACTGTATGAAGCTAACCCTCTTGATGAAGCACAGTATATGGTATTGTTGAGAATTTTCAGGTCAGTGATTATTTCTGGTTCGTCTTCATTTCGAAGAAATATCGTATCGGGATAAAAATAGAATTTATCATCATGATAATGAACGAATCCTTCACGGGTAGCTAACCAGATGTTTTTATTATCAATTGGCAGTATAGAGTAAATATTGGGATAAAACGGCAGACCGCTACTACGGTCGAATTTTTTTATCAGTTTGTCATTGTGCAGAATATTTAGGCCGCTGTTGGTCCCTATATATATCGTGTTGTCAAGTTCGGCAATGCTCATGACATTGATATCATCATGAATAAATAAATCGTTGAAAATTTGAAAAACCACCTTACCGTATTTAGAGATTCCATTTACTGTGGCAATCCAGATATTTCCATTGTTATCTTCAAATATCTTTATTATTTGATTATCAATCAGGTTGTTATTCCTGTCCAGAAAGGTAAGCTCATTTTGATCTATCAGAATCACTCCATTTTCCGTTGTATTGAGCCATATACGCCTGCGTTTATCCACGTGTATCTTCCGGATGCGATAGGCCGACAGGGGTGCTTCCCATTTCTGCAAGACAGTACCATTCCCGATCAGGTATAAACCTCCCGGTAGATATGTACTTAATAAAACTGTGTCGGTATTTAAGGAAACAAGTGAAAGGCTGATATCGCTTTTGAGAAAATTTGTGGTATTGTACCAGGTTGTTTTCAATCCTTCAACATGACAGACTCCTTTGTCTTCGGTGGCAAACCATAACGATCCTGGTTTATCTTCCGTAATGTCGCTGATTGATAGACCGGCAAGTGCTTCATTTTTATACCGGTGCATTGTACTGTTTTCATAATAATAAATCGCATTGATGGTTGAAAACCACACGGTTCCGTCAGATGCAATATACGTACTGAAAATCCTTCCTGTAATATCGCTATTATGTTCATCATAATTAATTATGGTATCGGGTTTTAAGATAGAAACACCTTGGAAGGAGAAATACCAGATATTTCCTTCTTTATCTTCAAATACTTTCTGAGTATAATCAGAAACTAGACCATTTGCTTCGTTGTATAACCTAAGCTTCTTTTTGTCGATAACCGCCAACCCACCGTTTTCGGTAGCGAGCCATATCCTGTTTGTTCTGTCGATGAAAATATCGGATATATTGTTATCAGGTAATCCTTCGTTGATGGTGTACGCGTGAAAATTGTAGCCGTCAAATTTCACCGCTCCCGTTTGTGTGGCAAACCAGAGATACCCTTTTTGATCCTGCTCAATATCATAAATAGTATTTGAAGGGAGTCCGTTTTTTACAGTATAATTTTGGAAGGGGATCAATTGGGCATCCAGCCTGAACAAGGAAATAACTAGAATGCATGAAATTAGTGTAGAGCTTTTCTGCATCCGGATATTACTTATATAAAGTAAAGATAAGAAAGCCTGATGATTAAAACGGGAAGATTAATTAACAAAGCTTTTGCTGTGACATGCTTTACGAAATGAACTTTCCTGGATACTAAAAAACCCTCTTTTGGAGGGTTGTATTATTTTGTTGCCTGATATTGTTGATTTTCCGGATCGAAATGGAAAAGATCGTATTCTGGCCATTTATCGACTTGTCGGATCGCATAGAACATCGATCGTGAAAGCTCATTATGGATCTTCTTGCGTTTGTTTGTGGTTGTATTGAAAAGAACGACCCAGTTAATTTCATTTTTATGTCGCATGATCAGGGCAGTGGTACCGGTAAGAGTTCCGGTGCGCCACCAGGTTCCGTAACCGTCGGCACCCTTCCATCCAATCAATTTTTCTGCATCGCGTTTCACACTGGTCATATAATCAACAGTTGTCTTCGACAAGATATCAGGCCGACTGTCGAAACCATCGATAGCAACCATCAGTTTGGCCAGTTCAGGGGCTGAAGCTATCCAGCCGCCTGCTGCACCAAGAAGTTCTATATTGTTTCCCCCGTATTCCGGTGGTACTAGATCGCCAGATCCATTATACGACGAAATTAAAAGATCGCGGGTCAGATTATAATACCTGACCTCATTCGGATACCGTTCATCATAAAAGCTTTTTCCGATATGCATATCATAAATACCCAAAGGATGGAGAATGGCAAACTGAACATATTCTTCATATTCCATTCCTGTCACTTTTTCAATGACTTGTCCTAAAATGCAATACCCCAGATTGGAATAACTGTATTTTTCTCCGGGTTCATAATCGAGTGGTGTGGAAAGGGCATATTCAATTATCACAGGTATCGTAGCCGGAGGCTTAACATTCATCATGCGGGCAACATAAAGCGAATTAAATACGGGATCTCCCTTTTTACCGTTCCAGCCTGCTGTGTGATTTAATAGATGATGAATGGTGATTGATTCATAGCGTATATCCTGATAATTCAGATACGTCAGATCATTTAGAATTCCTCCGGGTCCAAATACTTTTTGATCGATCGAAAGCTTTTCATCTTCGACCAGTTTCATTATAGCCACAGCAGTTATAAGTTTCGATACACTGGCAATACGAAACAGGTTTTTAGGAACAACAGAATCACTGACTTCTTTATCGGAAAGGCCAAATCCCCTCGAATAAACCAGTTTGCCTTCTTTTGCTATAGCGACAGACGCACCCACAATTTCAAACCGGTTCATAAAATCGATTATCACACTATCGAAAACATTGAGATCTGCTTCTCTCGCAATATCATTGGATAATTTATGAGACAGAGGCACTGCAAAGGGCTCAGGATAATTCCTGTCACTTTCATGTTTAAATGAAAAGGTAATAGCTATTTCTCCAAGGAAAAACAACAAGAAAAATCCTGCAGTGATCAGTACTTTTGCTTTCATTTCATTCAATATGCTTCATTAACAGAAATATCCGAATTATGTTTACCTAACTTCCGGTTTTGTAAGTTGTATAAAAATGTAGTCAGTCACGATTGCTAAACACGCAGAGCTTAAAGCAATTCATATTATATACAGATCGTATATATGAACCACTAATTTCTCTGTTTATTATTGTAATAAGACAAATAACTTCAAAAGATCAAGAATCTTAGCTGCAAAGTTACCTTTTTATCAATAGTATGAAATAGTTTTTTTTTCAACATCTCATTTCAATCTGTTAATAAATGGTATTTGTTGATGAACTGTTAAAGACAAGGTGAGAGTATTGCAATATAGAGTTTATCAAAAACATGTGTTTTGCGGTTTAACTTTTCTTCATATGATTTGTTATCATAGATATACCGATTCATAGTATGAAGCATGTCTTTTTTCTTTTTGGAAGCATAATTATCATAAGTTGCACGTCGAAAGGTCAGGATTCAGTGATGGATGCAAATGAAAGGAAAGTAATGTACACGTTTGAAAAGAGCGATCAGGAATGGAAGCAGGAACTATCGTCTGAACAATATAACGTGTTGCGTCAGTGCGGTACCGAAATGCCCGGCACAGGAAAATATTACCATTTTTATAAGGATGGGAAGTACCTGTGTGCAGCATGCGGACAGGAGTTATTTAATTCTGAAACAAAATATTCTTCAGGATCGGGATGGCCAAGCTTTTTCGACGTTATTGCCGATTCAAGTGTTGTATTACTGGAAGATAAGAGTCTTGGTATGACCCGCACCGAAGTAAAATGTTCGAAATGCAGAAGCCACCTGGGGCATGTTTTCCCCGACGGACCAGAACCTACCGGTCAGAGATATTGCATCAATTCAATTGCAATGGATTTTATACCCAGAGACTCGACCCAGAATAAATAGAACAAAAAAAGAATTTCATGATTTGAATCAGGAGATTCTTTTTCATAAAATAAACACTCAGTACCGAATTATTTCATGGATTTATCTTTTATAGTGCAGCCAATTGCTTTCGTAAAATCGGGATCGGGATTTTTTCCTGCAAGCAGTGCCTCAATTGCGTTTTCGAGATATTTGTTTGTGACTCCACTGGCATCCTGATAATTATCGTCTATTGTACCGATATACTTAACCTTAAGATTGTCATTTTCTTTTTTCAGGAGAAAAACATGAGGTGTACGGGTCGCTCCATACATCCGATAAACTTCCTGTGTCTTATCGACAAGGTACGGGAAAGTAAAACCTTTTTCACGAGCTCGTACCTTCATAGCTTCGTAAGAATCGTCGGGTACAATCTCCGGATCGTTCGGATTAATGGCAATTACCGGATACCCTTTTTTACTGTACTTTTTATCCAGCTCAATGATCCGGTCTTCATAAGCCTTTGCAAATGGACAGTGGTTGCAGGTAAAAATAACCACAAAACCTTCAGCTTCGGGATAATTTGAAAGACTAACCATGCTACCATCGACATTTTTTAATGAGAAATCCGAAGCTTTATCGCCAACATTATAACCGACTTCACTGGTAATCAGTATGTTGGTAGTCAGCATAATCAATAGAATTTGTAGTGTTTTCATGTTATTAATGTTATGGATTATTAATTTCGAGAATTGTGTTGAGTATTATATCGTAATCAAGTTCTTTTTCAAAAAATTTTCGATTCCTCTGGTTGTAAAACAGCGTGGCTGGCAGCGAACCGCTCCAAGTAGGATCGACTTTATCGATCCAAGAATTGCTGTTGGGATCATTAAGAAGCAGTACCTCGGCTGTAATGGAGTTATTGATAAGGAATGGAATCAGGTTATTTTGAATCTGGTTCGGAAAATCGAGACTAACCAGTATCACTTTTACCTGTTCTCCGGAATATTCCTTATGGATCTTTTCAAATTGGGGTAATTCTTTCCGGCATGGCACACACCAGGTTGCCCAGAAATTTATTACATATGTGGTATCATTAGAGAAATGAAGTGTAGGTTCAAATTGTTGAAAATTCACCAAACGAATCTCTCTTTGTTGCTGACTATATAAAGGCATCAGCAGGAACAGTAAAATGAATATTTCAATGAATTTTAAAATTGCTTGTTGTTTGGTTTTCATGAATTTGAATACTTTTGGTTAGTAACAAAATAAACAGGAAGTTGTTTTCTTAAACTATATTAAAAAATGAATTTCAGAGGTTTTGCAAGTGATAACAATGCGGGTGTCTCACCCGAAGTATTGAAAAAAATTGCTAAAGTCAATCTGGGACATGTAGTGGGTTATGGCGATGATCCATTTACTTCAACGGCAATCAGCATACTAAAAGAGCACTTTGGGAGCAGGACAACTCCTTTTCTTGTATTTACAGGAACCGGTGCAAATGTTCTTTCCATTGCTGCAGTTGTAAATTCATTCCATTCGGTAATATGTGCCGAAACATCTCACATCCATGAGGATGAATGCGGAGCTCCTGAACACTTTTCGGGATGTAAGCTCCTTCCCGTCATAACTCCCGATGGAAAACTTACCCCGGGTTTAATAAAACCACATCTGAAGGGATTTAACTTCGAACATCATTCTCAACCCAGGGTAATCTCAATTTCGCAATCTACAGAAATGGGTACAGTATACTCACCCGAAGAAATTAAGATACTGGCCGATTTTGCTCATAGTTATGGACTTATCCTGCATATCGACGGAGCAAGATTGGCGAATGCCACCGTATCTCTGGGAGTAACATTTAAAGCCATGACCACAGATCAGGGTGCGGATATTCTTTCATTCGGAGGTACGAAGAACGGATTAATGGCTGCCGAATCGGTTATCTTTTTGAATAGCAAGCTGGCCGGTAATTTTAAGTATCTCCGCAAACAGGGAATGCAGCTTGCATCGAAAATGCGTTTTATTGCTGCCCAGTTAATTGCCTATTTCGAGAATGATTTATGGAAGCGCAATGCTTTTCATGCAAATGAGATGGCCCGTCTTCTCTGTCAACTAGTAAAGGATATTCCCCAGGTGAAGATAACCCAGAAAGTACAATCAAATGGTGTTTTTGCTATCCTTCCAAAAAAAATCATACCGATTCTTCAAAAGGAATTCTTTTTTTATGTTTGGAACGAGGAGCGTGGCGAAGTTCGCTGGATGACCTCATTCGATACAACAGAAGAAGATATTGCAGGATTTGTTGCAAGATTGAAAGTTATCATCAGACAGAAGCATTAGACTTCCTTGTTCTGAAAAGAAGGGAACTATCGCCATAACTTAAGAACCGGAAATCATTTTCAAGAGCAAATTTATACACGTTCTTCCAGTCATTGCCGATAAAGGCTGCTATCAGTATCAATAAAGTGCTCTTTGGTTGATGGAAATTCGTTATTAGAACATCGACCACCTGGAATTCGTAACCAGGAACAATCATGATTTTTGTCCGTGCTGAAAATGTGTGCAACCCTTGCTTTTCCATCAGCGAAATCAGTCCTGTTACTGCGTCTTTATAAGAGAGGAAAGGTTCAATAGATAAATGTTCCCATTGATCAAGAGAGGTTATTATTTTATGTTCCTGCATTGATCTTAATGCAAGCCAGTATATGCTTTCTAGGGTTCTCAGGGTCGTTGTCCCAGTAACTATTACAGGTCCTTTGATATTTGCAAGTTTTTTGAGTGTATCAATTTCAACTGAAAAAAATTCAGGGTGCATTTGATGTTCCATGATATTTTCTGAATTGATCGGTTGAAATGTACCGGCTCCAACATGCAAGGTTATTTCGTGCAGATGAATGTTTTTTAATTTAAACCGGTTCAGAATTTCTGGTGTAAAGTGTAATCCAGCAGTTGGAGCTGCTACCGAACCACTGAATTTTGAATATGTGGTCTGATAACGCTCTTCATCAATACTTTCTGCATTACGTTTCAGGTAGGGTGGAATTGGCATGGCCCCGGTAATCTCTAGGAGTCGTTCGAAGCTTATGGCCACATTCCATGTGAAGTACACTAAAACACCATTTTCTGTAATTTTTATTTTTTCTGCGCATAAGATCAGTGTTTTTTTGTTGAACCGGATCCTTAGTTCGAGAGATTCATTCTTCCATTTTTTCATGTTGCCGATCATGCATTCCCACGTACAACTTCCTGTTGCGAAAAATGCCAGTTGGTAATCTGCTGGTTGATAAGGAGATAAACAGAATATCTCGATAGAGGTACCGGTCCTACGCTGAAAAATCAAA